>Ga0172382_10001517_pt1 | contig 41394 bp, 33 predicted proteins | sample Leawel138RmetaG_FD_122245 | JGI IMG/M metagenome (GOLD analysis project Ga0172382, IMG submission 122245) | Leachate microbial communities from a municipal landfill in Southern Ontario, Canada - Leachate well 138R metaG | ecosystem: Engineered > Solid waste > Landfill > Unclassified | place...
AAGGCTGCATACCGCTCGTCGAGATCGAAAAAGCCACGCTGTGCCGACACTTCACACCTCCATCGCTCATCTCGATGGAATCACAATCCCGAACACACCGCCATAGGTAAATCAGGGTGTCCACCTGATATCGGTAAAATGCCTTCGTTGAGGCAACTCGACATCAGCAACCAACGAAATCCAATCGATTTCATGCGGGCGGCGGATACACCGCTGTCGGAAGCGAGCCTTGATGCTCTCTACCGACTGGTTGAACGCATCGATGTAAAATATTGAGGGTCAAGTTACGTGACTGCTTCTGCCGCGTAATCGAGCAGCCCTAATGCAGCCTACTATGAAGCGGCTATTTGCACGATTTTTCCAAAGCTGGAGCAGTCTGCTGCGTGTGGCGGCACTCGGGGAACTGATTGCATCCATAGAATGTGGTATCGTTTCGCCCGTTGCGTTCAACCAACTCGCCGACCAGGCAACTGGGGCACTGATCGAGTTCCCTCCCATCGATGGTTTCAAACCGGACTTCGTTGCCGGCGATCTCGCAAAGCTCGCGAATGTAGCGTGAGGGCTTGCGTCTATTGCAGAGGATGAACGTTCCTCTGCTGGCGCGGGTCAGTGCGACATAGAAGAGCCGGCGCTCTTCCGCATAGGCAAACGTCTCCGGACGCGGGATGACGAGATTGAGCAGTTCGTCATCTTCCATCCGGCTTGGAACGCCGTAGTCGCCTTCGCTGACGTCGAGCAGGATCGTATAGTCGGCCTCCAGGCCCTTAGAGCGATGAAACGACAAGCCGGTGACCTCGATCGCCGAAAATTCCGGGTGCCGACCGTGGAATGGATCCAACAGGTTGTAACGCCACAGCACCAGGACCTTCAGCTTTTGCCCCGACTCTCGCCGCCACTGGCCCGCAATACCTTCAAGGAACGAGTTCAGGCGATCGAGCAGCTGGAAACAGGCTTTCGGAAAGCTCGGTTTGCGCCACTCTACGCTCACAGGAATGACCCGGATCGATCGCGGTATGGCGGCGCGTCGACCGCACTGTCTTCCTGATCTGCTCTGGATTGCGCTGGACGAAGCCTGCGGCGGTGTCGGCGAGCAGCTGGTTGCAGCGGTAGGTCTGTTCGAGCCGACCTTGCCAGCAAGCGCCAAAGTTCGCCTCGAACTGGGTGAAGATCGTAATGTCCGAACCGGCAAAGCGGTAGATCGACTGCCAATCGTCTCCGACAGCAAAAACCTTCGTGAAGGGCTTCTGGTGTTTGAGCGCCTTGATCAGATTGGCCCTCGGGTCCGAAATGTCCTGAAACTCGTCCACCAGGATCAGTGAATATGGGCTCTGATAGCGCCCAGTCTCGACGAGCCGCACCGCGTCGCCGATCATCGAATCGAAGTCGATACGCTTCGCCTCGTCGAGCTTGCGTGAATAGGCTTCGGTGATCAGCCAGACTGCTCGCGCGAAATGCTGCGCACGGGGTTTGTCATGGAGGGACTTGGCCCGTTCGAGCAACATCTCCAGCGTAAGCTGGCTAGCCCGGATATGCTTGATGCACACGCCGATGAGCTTCTGGTAGTGCGTGATCACCACCGGCGCGATCGCCTTGAGGATCTCGTCGACACTCTTCTCGGTCAGCGGAATTTCGCGTTTGACCAGCTCTGCCTCGAGATGCGGCAACAGCGTTCCATCGCGCGCCTGCGCTGAGGTTGTCTCGAAGAAATCCAACTCTTCGCGCTTGTACCCGGCGCGTTTGCCTTTTGTGTGCTCGGCGTAGTTCGCAAAGGGCGAGGAACCGTCCGCGTTGATCGCAAAATGTTCGTGGAACGTGTCGGTCAGGGGGTAGTGGAAGTCAGGCTGGACAAAGCGTTCATTCCCGTCCTCTTCCTTGAACGAGATCTGCTTCTCATACTCGAACTCAACCGAATGAACCCACAACCAATTCGCGATCCGCTGCTCCTGAAGGGATTTCACATACACGTCGGCAAGCGTGCCGATGGTGCTGCCACCCTTGTCGTTGCGATCCGCGATGTAGCGATTGTAGTCCGCTTCCGAGTCAAAGACTTCCGCTGGGATGTCAGCCTTCGGCAAAATGGATAGGAGATCGATCCATAGCCGGCGAAACTCTTCATTTGCCTCCATCAGCTCACGTATGATCTTGTCGATCACACGGGCTTCGCCGGCGGGATGCTCGACCCAGTTGGCGAGCTGCGGTGGTCGGCCTTCCGTCTCTTCGATGATCCCCCGGCCGAGCGCATGAAACGTCGTCACCCGGCATTCCAGCGTTTCCTCATCGACGTTTAGCTGTCTGGCGATCCGTTCCTTCAGTTCATCAGCGGCGCTTTTGTTAAAAGCCAGAACGAGGATCTCGCTCGGATCGTAGAGCCCCTTCTCGAGGACATAGGCCACTTTCCCAACCATAGTCGCCGACTTGCCTGATCCGGCAGATGCGACGAGCAGGTTGTTGTCCTCCAGTCGGATGCACGCCTCGCGCTGTTCCTGGGATAGTGAAAATCCGCCAAGGTCGGCGAAGAATTCCTCGAACTTCCGCATTTCGTGAACAACGAAGTTTTCATTGTAACGGCTACGAACGCCCGGATCGGTGAGCATCTCAAATGAAGTTGGCAGATAGGCCCTGAGCGCATCCGGGATAAGAGCTGCATCGAACAAGGGGTGCGCCAATGCCAGCGACGCATTCCCCGGGACGCTTGCAATTGCACGGCTGACGTCGGCATGAGCAAGATATTGCCTGTTGCTGTCGGTGATAGCGCGAATTTTGCTATCGACCTCGCGCAGGCGTTCCTTGTCGGAATCGATGAGACCCGCGAGGTACTGGTTCACGAAAGCGAGCAAGTCGTCGCGTAAAGTCTGAGCTGCTTTGGCGGTCAGGCCGGACAGAGCATCGATACGGCCCTTCGACCGGATTTCGACCGTGTGCCAAAGCAGGGCCTTGGTTGACGAAACAGATGTGACCCCAAGGCACAGGATTTCGTCCTGGCCTGTCGATTTCAGGCTAAGCCGGTCCTGGGAAGCGGGGCTGAGGACCAGTTTCCAATTCTCCGACAGGAATAGGCGTGCCCAAAGGCTGGGCCGGTATGTTCGTGATCGTCCAAGCATTAGGGGTTTCGCTGCCACATTCGACAATGCGCGTCACGGGCGCGGTTGGGATCGTGGCTGCACACTCGTGATCGCGACGGGATGTAAGTCCCGCACCGGTGAATTTATTTTCAACGTTGCCTCCCGGTCGACGCCATGCTTCATGCCAAGTAACGCTCTGCGGGACAGTAGGCTAAACTTTTCTTACCACTGGAACTGCTTAGCTAGCTCTTTCATGCTGGAACGAGGTTGAAGCCGAAGGAAGTCGTCAATTTCCGCGTGCCAGAGGCGCGGCAGTTAAGGGGTGAATCTGTGTTTGGATTTGGCAAAGGCAAAAAACTGAAGAATGGCTCTGACATTCAGGATTTGAACGACATTAAGGTCCTTATTAAAAATCTCGGGGAGACCCGCGCTGGCGAAGTTATTAGGGAGGGTGCTCGAGGTGGCAATCTTGTATGTCAGATATTTATGTCTCAGGCGGGTATATATCTGAAGCAGTCTGGATCGGGTTCTGCGGTTAATCATGAAACGGAGATTTTTACAAAGTTGGCTGCTGAGAACGGCCATGCTGAATCTCAGTTTAATCTAGCCAAGATATTTATGGATAAGTTGGACGCAAGGGCGGAATTCATCGACGAGGAACAGTTCAACCACATCGTCAACGCGAAGTTTTGGCACCGCAAGGCTGCCAAGCAGGGCTACCGGCCTTCAATCGAAGCTCTAAAAGATCTGGAAGCCTTTCCTGATACATGGGCGGAAATGGTTGATGGCGCTGAGTGAGTCACGAGCGGCTTCGAAGGCCGATACCCTTTGTTGGGCGTGATGACAAACGAGCTAGGAGCTATTCACGCCTTAAGTCGGGAATGGGATTGTGTGAGAGTTGGCGAGGCGCCTTGGAACTAAGCAGGAGCCAATTTTTGCGGGCCTTTCGGTCCCTAAGCAACTTTAAAGTTCTATTTTTGTTCTCGGCACAGAAATGGCGGAAATCCGCCATTTCTGTGAGTTTCGAGTCCCTGAATTACACTCCCATCGGGCACCCAAGGGGCTGATTTTCCCCGCAAATGAGCAGGGGAAAATCACCGGCACCACCAATAGCACCAACACATCGCCTGGAAAAGGCTGGACGTGTCCGGACAAGGCATATTTGCGTGAGCTGACAGCCGCTTAATAGTAGCCATAAGGCGGCCGAAAGGCATGATCGTCATCGTCGCCGAACAGCTTGTTTTTCTCGAAGCGCTGCTCACGACCGTCAGCCGAAAGCGCCGCTTCGCGCGAGGCCAGCGGGCGCTCGGCCAGCCCCAGGAATTCGGCTACGCGGCCGGTGCTCCTCGACCTTTCCTCGTGGCGCAAAATCGCTACCAGCCTCCTCAGCCGATCGAGCGAGGCTATCTCTTCGAGCACTTCGTCCAGCGCCTTGCCGCGACGCTCGGCGATATGATCCCTGCGGAGGGCGAGCTCGCGCATGCCCCCGCAAGCGAAGCGCCCGCGACCCGCCCCTGACGCATGGAGACGGCCATGATCGCCATAGCGCTGGGGCCGGGACTGCCGGCCGCGATCACATATGCCGCATAAACCAACAGCAAGTCATTCCACATCCAGATGCTCCGAAGCGTATAGTCGCCTGACTTTCAGTTGACCTGTCTATTCAGGTCGTCGCGAAGAACTTCGTGCCAGCCACACCGACGATGATCAATGCGATGAAGCTGATCTGGACGGAGTTGAGTCTCTCGCCGAGCAGCACCGTGCCCATGATCGCGACGCCCACTGCACCGAGGCCCGTCCAAACCGCATAGGCAGTGCCCGCCGGCAGCGATCGCATTGCCACCGCCAGCAAGCCCATGTTGGCGAAGTTCAGGGCGATGGGCACCGATGCTGAGGCCCAGCTGCCCTGCGTCGCTGCCCACTTCAGGCTGAGGGCCCAGCAAACCTCGGTAATCACGGCGATGCCGAGAACGATCCACGCCATCAATTCAGTTCCCTCCGTCGCGGTCCTTTGAAGGACGACCGAGGTCCGCGCAGCGCTTCCACGGAGCATCGTATTGATGCCGAACAGCGGTCTCGGACGCGAAGGCAATCCCGCGGAGAAGCGAGCTCACCGCTTGCCGGAGTCGTGAGGTTTGGGGTCGGCGGAATGTCGCGTCTTTGCCAACGGACAGTCGGCGTGGTGAGAAGCTGCTCATGTCAATACTCTCCCGATCAGCGTCGCCGCCAGCGTCAGCATCACAATGCCGACAACCGCATCGAGGACCTTCCAGGCGGCCGGACGGGCGAACAGGGGCGTGAGGATACGGGCGCCGTAGCCAAGCGCGGCAAACCAGGTGATGCTCGCAGTCGCTGCACCGGCGACGAACACCGGCTGGAGCGCGGGCGCATGGGCCGAACCCGCTGCCCCCATCAGCAGCACCGTGTCGAGATAGACATGCGGGTTAAGCAGGGTGAAGGCCGCTGCCGCGCCAAGGGCGCGGCCAAGCGTTATGCTGCCTTGTGTCGTGACGGTCATTGCCCCGGGCGCCATCATCCGCTGGAATGCCTTGAAGCCGTACCAGCTCAGAAAGAGGGCGCCGCCAACGGTCAGCGCCATCGTCAGCTGCGGCATCGCCCCGAGCAGGGCGCCCACGCCACCGACGCCGGCGGCGATGAGCAGCGCATCGGCGCAGCCGCAGAACAGCACGATCGGGCCAACATGCTCGCGCTTCAGGCCTTGGCGGAGCACGAAGAGGTTCTGCGCGCCGATCGCCATGATGAGGCCCCCCGACAGGGCAAAGCCTGTGAAGAAGGTCGGAAAGATACTGGTCATGCCGCCCATGTGGCGATGCAGCGCAGTTCAGTAAAACTTGTTTTTCTTATCCCGATGAAGCACTGCTAAGCCATGCTCGACTATGCAGCGCTATCGGCTATCGCTTTCGTCGTTCGCGAAGGAAGCTTCGAGCGCGCCGCGGAACGGCTTGGCATCACGCCCTCGGCGGTGTCGCAGCGCGTGCGGACGATCGAAGAGCGGATGGGAAGCATCCTGATCGTCCGAGGACAGCCATGCGTGGCCACCGATCTTGGCAGGCGGCTCTGCGCCCATGTCGATCAAGTCCAACTGCTTGAAGCTGATCTCGCGCTGGCCACATCGCTTTCCATCGGGGTCGACGACGTTCCAATAACGTTGAAGGTCGCTGTCAACTCGGACAGCATCGCCACTTGGTTCCCCGAGGCGGCAGCCAACTTCGCGAAGGCGACAGGCTATCTTCTGGAATTCATCATCGAGGACGAGGCGCTGACTGCCAACCGGTTGCGGTCGGGCGAGGTCATGGGCGCGGTATCCGCCGACCCCGGCACCGTTCAGGGATGCAAGACCATCGAACTCGGGAGCCTCGAGTATCTGGCCTGCTGCAGTCCCGACTTCGCAGCGCGCTACTTTATCGACGGTGTGACCGAAGAAGCTCTCCGCCGCGCACCATGCCTGCGCTTCGAGCGGCGCGATGGCCTCCAAGCCCGGTGGGCAAGGGAGACGTATGGAATGGAGCTCGATGCGCCGATGCACTGGGTGCCGTCGACATCAGGATTTCTCAACTTCGCGCTCCAAGGAATGGCTTGGGGTATGCACCCAACCATCCTCGCTCGCCCCCGGATCGCCAATGGCGAACTTGTTGAGTTGATGTCGGGAACGCCGATAAACGTAAAGCTCTTCTGGACTGTGACGCGACTGCACGCGACGGCATTGAAGACACTTACCGACGCGGTCCTGGACGTCGGTCGATCTAGGCTGCAGAAGACCGGCTCACTGCGCTGAGACGTCCGCGCTCGGGACCAGATCCCGCTGCTATGAACGTCACCTGCTGGGTCGCAAGCTCCCTGAGAACCGACTATGTCCGAATCAGGCTGCGGTCGCGTCGGTGGCGGATATTCAGCCTCTATCCAGCGAGGCCTTCACCTCAACCATGAAGTCGATGTGGGCGTCGACGTCGGCTCCGAATCTGCGCCGCGCGGTCGCAACTGCGCCATGGGTGCCGCCTGCATCCTGCCACACCTTCAACGTCTCGGCCACGTCTCGCGCGTCACGGCCAAATAGGACAGCTAGCTCCAGGCCGAAGTCGTCGTGATCCCTGCCAAACTCTGTCAGATAATGGCGAACGCGTTCCATGCCCGCGAGCGCAGTTTGGCGCGTTCCCGCAAAGAAAAAGCCCTCGGCGATGCGCGCGCCGCGTTTATAGCCCGGCTCTGAGAAACCGCCGTACCAGATGGGTATCTGACGTTTTGGTCGCGGGTTGAGGCAGGCGCGGTCGACCCGGTGATAGCGGCCGGTGAAGTCGAGCAGAGGTTCGCGCCAGAGATGCCGTAGAAGCTCCACCTGCTCTTCGATGCGCGAGGCACGGGTCGCGAATTCCTGTCCCAACGCGTTATATTCCACATAATTCCAGCCCAGCCCGACCCCCAGTCTCAGGCGCTGCTTCGACAGCAGGTCCAAACAAGCTGCCTGTTGCGCAACCAGCACCGTCTGACGCTGCGGCAGCACCAGCACTCCAGTCGTGAACTGCAGTTTGTCGCTAAGTCCCGCGACGAAGGCGAAGAAGACGAAGGGATCGTGGAAGCTGTCGTGCTCGTCATACGACTGGCTCAGCGGAGGATCGCGGTTCTCGTGAGAGGCGCCAAGCACGTGATCCGGATGGCTGATAGCGCCGTAGCCCAGCTCCTCGGCGGCGCGGATGAAAGTGCGCACCTTGTCGGGATCTCCCGCAATTTCCTGGGCCGGGTAATGCACGCCAAGTTTCACTGCATAGCTCCTATGTTGTCTTCTGGCCGAGGTGGCGGATCATTCCGTTCGGCGGTCGTGCAGGTTCAGCGCCGTCGCTATGGCCTCGAACTGCCAAATTGGATTGTGCTCACGCTCGATGATATGCCATGCGCCGTGGTCATATGCGTATCGATCGTCGTAGCGCAGACCTCGGACCAGGATCTTACGGTCGTCTTCCGCATCGACCACCACATGCGCGGTGGCATAGACGACACCGGCGACTCCGGCTTCATCGCTCCATACCGTGTGATGGCTCACGGTATGGTTGCTGGCGATGAACAAGGGCGGTCTCGAAAACGTGCGCTGAATATCCTCTTTGCAGCACAGCTCGATCACATTCCCGGCATTTATGACGAACCGGCAAGGGTCCGAAAAGCAGCTGACGACGGCCTGCGGCCTGCGGTGGTCCACTCCGAAGAAATACCGCTCCGCCAGCGATCTCAGCTGCAACTGATCGGCTGTAGGCAGCTCACTCCGTGGGTCGCTCATTTCTCGATCGGGCACTTGGATGCCGAGTGAATGGCGGCAACATATTGGGTATCGGACACGGGTTCCATGATGTCGATGGCTTTTCCACCCACCAAATTGACCATCGCATAATGACTCATGGCGCTATCTGCGGAACCCCCATGCCAGTGTTTCACGCCTGGCGGAATCCAGACGACGTCGCCGGCCTTAACCACGAGAGGAGCCGAGCCTTCGCTCTCCAACAGCCCGCATCCCGACGTGATTATCAGCATCTGCCCCGCCGGATGACTATGCCAAAACGTTCGTGCCTTCGGTTCGAACGATATGAATAGGCCTGGAAAGTTAACGTCCTTGCGCCCCTGAAATGGCGCTTCGGAGACTGCGGATCCCGTGATCACCGTGGGCGAGCCCGGCATCTTGGCCATCGTTCCCGCTCGTTCCACCTCGATGGCGGGTGGGGGCGGAAGCGCTGGAGTTTCCGCAGCGGCGGCGGCGGCGAGGAGTAGGGCAAAGAACATCATCGAACCTCCTTCTTCGAACCGATTCGTTGGGCGCCGCCTTTTCGAGCCTGGTCTTGTGCAGCGGCCGCCGAGACCTGTCGGATATACATTTGGAGATCGGCGATTTCCGGATCATGCATGTCCTTGAATCGCGGCATGCCACCCATCGCCAACAGGCCATCCTTCAGAATTGATCGAAGGCTCTGCGGGTCATGCGCTGCCGACGACTCTCTCAAATCGGGCGCGCCGACCGAGGTGGCGGCCGCGCCCGGCCCATGGCAGATCATACAGTTATGCAAGTAGACGACGGCACCTCGCATAGCCGCCGCGGTATCCACGGGCTTACCGGGATCGACTCCGGGCGTGACGGTCTTGTCCGGCGGAGTCAGTGCCAGTTTCGCGTGCCCGTCAAGCTTGAACGTCACGACGCGCGGCATGTGCTTGCCGAAGCGCCAGCCAAAATCCTCGAAACCGATATAGCCGGCGAGGATCGTGACATATTGCACGTTGTCGACCGAGTAGGTCATGGGCGCCGCGACGATGCCATTGCCGACCGGCGCCTTCCAAAGCTCGGAGCCCGTCTTCGCGTCGTATCCATGCAGAAAGCCGTCGGGCGTTCCTTGAAACACGATACCGCCGGCCGTCGCCAGAACGCCGCCGCTCGATGTCCAGGGATATTGGACGGTCCATCGCGGCTTTTTCTGCACGGGATCCCAAGCGATCAGAGACCCCGTGTTGTCGTCGGGATCGATCTTGCCTCCGCCCAGCTTCGCGCCGATGCCGATCCAGTAGAGCTTCGTATCGGTCGTCATCGCCTTCGCTTCGCTCAGTTCCTTTTCCGACGCGCTGTAGGTTCCGTTCTGCTTCGCCGCGGGCACGTAGAGCAGACCCGTGGAGGGGCTGAAGGCCATGGGTTGCCAATTGTGCAGGCCGCCGGGACCGGGCCAGATAGTGATGGGGCCCTTTTCGTAGCGGATGCCGGGTGCCTCGACAGGACGGCCCGTAGCGAGGTCGATGCGTTCGGCCCACGTGACCTTGCCCAGCTTTTCCGCAGAGATCAGGCGGCCCGTGGTCCGGTCGATGACGTAAAGAAAGCCATTCGTCGGTGCCTGCATCAGAACCTTGCGCGGTTTGCCGTCGATGGTGAGCTCGGCAAGGGTCATGTCCGAGATCGCCTTGTAGTCCCAGGATTCGCGGGGGTTGACCTGGTAGTGCCAGATGTACTTGCCGGTATCCGCATCGACCGCGACGATCGAGGCGAGAAACAGGTTGTCGCCCCCGCCGGGGCTGCGCTGCCATGAATTGTAGTTCGAAGCGTTACCCGTACCGATATAGATGCGGTTGAGTTCGGGATCGAACGTCATTCGTCCCCAGACCGTTCCGCCTCCGCCCCATTTCCACCATTCGCCGCTCCAGGTCTTAGCGGCCATTTCCTGCGTGCTGTCTTCGAAGCCCTTGGCCGGGTTCCCCGGCACCGTGTAGAACCGCCAAAGACGCGTGCCCGTCTTGGCATCGTAGGCGGTGACGTAACCCCGCACTCCTTGATCCGCGCCGGCGTGGCCGATGATCACCTTGTCTTTGAAGAACAGCGGTGCGCTCGTGATCTGACGGCGCGTCTCACTCTCCTCAAAGGTGTCGACGCTCCACCGCGGCTTGCCGGTGTTGGCATCGAGCGCGATCAGGCGGCCGTCCGTGACCCCCACGAAGATTGATCCGTCACCATAGGCAACACCGCGGCTCACACCGCGACCGTTGCGTAGAGCCTGTGAATTGGCTTGCCCCGTTTGAGGATCGAATTCCCAGAGAGTCTTGCCCGTGACCGCATCCACCGCATAGACGACCGCTAGGGAGGTAGGAAAATACAGGACCCCGTCCACCGCCAGCGGCACTGCTTCGAGGCCTCGAGCTTGCGGGGGGAGGTCGAGGCTCCAAGCTACGCCCAGTCGCGAAATCGTCTCGGGATTGATCTGATCGAGCGAGCTGAAATGCTGCTCGCTGTAATCGTTGCCGTAGGACGGCCAATTCTGACCGGCACCGATGGACGGGTCCAAGCGATACAGGGCGAACGCCCCGGCACCGAGCAACGCAATTCCGATCGCTATAGCAGGCCAAATTCGTCGCGGGACACTACCAGCGCGCATGTTCGAAACATCCAATTCTTCAAGTGCAGCGCCCAAGTGCGGGGCTTTATCCGCGTGCGGTCAAGCGTTCCGTGACGGCCTCATAGATAGCCAGCGCACCGCCGTCGCCAGCAGCGTCGGTCATGGTCAGATTGGAGGTGCTGAGCCCGTGCAGCGCCGCCCCTGCGCCTTCGAGGTTGGCCGCCTCCATGCCGTAGAACGCGAAGTAGGGATTGGGTACTTCGCCCGCGACCACCTGCCGCGCCTTGTAGCGCTCTCCCCAAGTGAAGCCGGGCGCGTCGGCGACCTCGGGCATATGCACGTCATCGTACCACTCGTTGAAGTCTGTCTCGCGTCCGGGGGCCGCGTTGGTCAGGGCGACGAGGCGGTATGGTCCCGTCATGCTGTCGGGGTTTTCCTCGACGGGAGGGCCGCATGTCTCGATCAAGGCGCAGGCAAGCCCATCCCGTTCAAGCGCGTCGCTGATCACCATTTCGACGAGACTTAGACTATCTACGGCCTTCTTCGCCTCTTCGGCCGTTTCGACGTCCATTTCGTAGATAGCCAACCAGTCGTGCCGGATGTCTCCAACCGCCCGGATCTGGCATTTGAAGCGCTGCGCTGAAGAGTAGCCGGGAACCGCCAGGATGTCGTGCAGGTGAACGTTTGAATACCAATCGTTGTATTCGGTCTCTCGTCCCTCTTTCGGGTTCGAGAACACTGCTAGTTCGTACCTGCTCATAGATCCCCTCTCCATCTCGAACCGATCATGTGCGTGGCTCGCATGGCCCCGCACCAACGCCCATGTCCTAGGGAACAGGTGTTGGCGGGAGGCCAGGCGCGTGAGCTGAAAGGCGTGCACAAGCGGGCAAGCCAAAGCGGCTGCGCACTGGTGCACTTCCTCCGCCTACTGTTCGTCGGCATGCCATGTTGTTATCGAGCGAAGAGCGAGAGTGTCAACATAAATTAGAACTTAAGTTCTTTGGAGCAGAATATGGTATCGCCCACTTCCGCACCGGGACTGTCCGCGAGAGCAGCAAGATTGCGGTCGTGGGCCATGACATGCTTCGACCTCACCATTACGGGCGTCTTTCCGTCTATCCCCATGAAGATCGTCCCAAGCGAGCACTGGGCCCGCTTGGGACGATCCAGCGGCGGCGAAGCCTATGAAACGACGAGTTCTGGCAGATAGAACTAATATTCCTTTTCATTGACCTGTCACCCTCGGCAAGGATAACATCCTGCGTCCTGGCGCGCGCCGCTCAACGTCTCTCCTCACTTCAAGGAGGCGGGATAAAGGTCGTTGCCGCACCGTTTGCAGCAGGCGGCTTACGGCAGGCCGTTGGGAATGCGCAGGTTTAGCCAAAGAGGAGTATTCGATGAGTTCTGAAACCACCCAGCGCGTCGCGGTCGTGACGGGCGCGAGTTCGGGGATAGGTCTTGCGACCGCCAAGGCCCTCGTCGCACAGGGCTGGCACGTCATCGGGCAAGGGCGTGACGCTGCCCGCAGCGCTGCCGCCGAGGTTTCCATCCGCGAGGCTTGTGCACACGGCGGCAAACAGGACTTCCTGCAGGCGAACCTCTCTTTGATGTCCGATACGAAGCGGCTTGCCGGACAGATCACGGGTCTGACCGATCGGCTCGACCTCCTCGTCAACAATGCCGGCGGAGTACGAGATCAGCGATACATAACCCACGAAGGGACCGAAGAGACGTTCTCGGCCAATCATCTGGCGCCTTTCCTGCTGACCCGGGAGCTTCTTCCCTTGCTCCAGCGGACCGCACGCGAGGCTGGACCGGGCGCCGTTCGGGTGCTCGCGGTCTCTTCGGAAGCCTACCGACACGTGACAGGGATGAATTGGGATGACATTCAATACCTGAACGGCGAATTCCCATCCGGGCCGGCCTACTGCCAGGCCAAGCTTGCCAACCAGCTCTTTTCCTTGGAACTTGCCGCGCGGCTTGCCGACGACGGCATCGTTGCGCAATCGCTGGTACCCGGGCCTGTCGCGACCAACTTCGCCAACCATGGCGACGAGGCCATGCAATCCTTCATGAAGTCTATCGAAGCCATGTCTCCCGAAGACGTGGCACGAACCCTCGTTTGGATGGCGACGGCCCCCGAAACCGGCGCGCCCGGCGGCCGCATGTTCTACGACATGGCGGAAGTGTCCGTCGATGCGCACGGCCGGGATCGCGATGCAGCCGCGCGGCTGTGGCAGGAGAGCGAGCGTTTGCTCGCCGCTATCGGTCACTGATCACTATGGGCCATTGTGCGGGTTGCACGCAGAATGGCCCGTTTGCTCGGTCCCGCGTAAATACGCCGCGGGGACGGATGCACCGGCCGTCAAGCTCGGCAACTCCCACGCGCGTTACCCGCCTAGTCGGTCTCCGGCCGAGCCGCGATCGCCGCTGCCGCGTGATGGCCTGTCGGCAATCACGCCGCGGGAGCACCTTCAACCTCCGCGCGACGCTCGAGCGCATAGCGAACGAGCGCGGTGAAGCGATATATTCCGTGAACGAAGCGGCCGTAGGGCATCGTCAGGAACAGTGCGAAGACGACACCCAGGTGCAGAGCCAGCAGCACGCCCATCGCCGGCGTCGCGCGCAGCGCGAGCAGCGCGAGGCCGCTAATCCCCGTGAGCAGAAGCATTGCGCTGAATGCGAGATCCATGCCGCTGTGTTTGCCCACCTTCAACTCGGCTCGCCGTCGGCGACGCGCAGCTAGGAGGCCGGCCGGCCCCACGACGATGCCGATGCCGCCGACGGTGCCCAGAACAACGGGCAGGTCGTACCAGGGGTAGGGCGCCTCGCGTCCCAAAAGGTAGTGATAGAGGGTTGCCGTGGTCGTCGCGGCGAAACAGAGGAGGAAGCCGTAGAAGGTCATATGGTGAAACACCCGGCGGCCGTCCTTCGGGACTTCGTCTTCGTTGACGCAGCCCACCCCGCCTCCATCCAGATACCTCAGACTTCCCGCGTCGCGCATCGCTTGCCAGAGTGCCTTTGGATCGAGCGGCAGTGGGTTCGAACGGTTGGCGTCGCGCCAGAACGCGCGAACGCCCATGGCAAGTGCCACTACCGCGAACGCAAAAGCGCCGCCAAAGACGAGAGCCATCAGGTTGTGGGGCATCAGCCTATAAAAGGCGCCTGGTCCCTCGTGTGCCCCAAATAAAACTCGGGGATCGGAGAATGCTGCGAATGCGATCATGAAGCCTGCCATCGCAAGGGCGCAGGTCAACGACACAACGAGGCCATTGCGCTCGAAAAGACGGCCGGCACCTCGCGGCCATGCATAAGTCTGCCAGGACTCATGGCGAACCTCAGCTAAGACCTGCGGCACGTTCACCGAAAATTCGTGGGGCGGTGCGAACTGGCAATCGTCGTAGCAAGCCCCGCAACTGTGGCACAGGTTCGCCAAGAGATTGAGGTCCCCTTCGGCAAACACGCGGCGCATCTCCATCGCGGGAAATACCGCACACAGACCTTCGCAATATCGACACGAATTGCACACGGTCATGAGCCTTTCGGCCTCAGCCAAGGCATCGGTGAGCAGAATGTTATCGGACATGAGCCGCAGCCTCCTCTCCCGCGATCTTGCCGAACACGCTGCCTATGGTCATGCCGATGCCGGCGGCGTAGCCCCTCCCGAGGACGTTACCGGCCATGATCTCGCCGGCCGCGAACATGTTGGCCGCCTTTCGTCCAGCGGACATCTGCATCCTCGCTTGCGCATCGATGCGGGTGCCAAGATAGGTGAACGTGATGCCCGGCCGGACTGGGTAGGCATAGTAAGGCGCCGTATCGAGCCTGCGGGCCCAATGCGTCTTGTCGATATCCAGGCCTTCGGTCCGACAATCATCCAGCACGGTATGGTCGAAGCTGCCCTGGCGCACCGCGCGGTTGAAGTCGTCTACGGTTTCTTCGAGAGTGGCCGGCTCCAGGCCCAGCTTGGCTGCGAGTTCGCCGATGGTCGCCGCCTGAATAGGCGGATAGAGCGATGGCATGAACAGCGACAGGGACTTGGCGTCGAAGACGATGTAGGCGATTTGATCGGGCTGATCGGCCACGAGCCTGCCCCAGATCGCGTAGCGTTTGGGCCAGAAGTCCTGGCCTTCATCGTAGAAGCGCTGGCTTTCGCGGTTTACGACGATCCCGAAAACGACACAGTCGAGACGCGTAATGATGCCGCCGTCGAACTTGGGCGCGCGCGCGTCGATCGCAACCGCGTGGCACTGGGTGGGATCCCCTACGGGCTCGACTCCGGCGTCGATCAGCATGCGCAGGACATTGCCGCGATTGTACGGCGTACCGCGAATGAGGAAGTTCTCGGCCCGTTGGCCCCAGTGCTGCTTGAGCAGATCGATGTTCGCTTCAAACCCGCCGGCGGCCGCGACCAAAGCTCCCGCCTGCACGGTCTCCACGATGTCGCCGCGCCGTATTTCGGCCGAATGGAATTCCCCAACCGCTATATTCAGGCCGACCACCTCGGCTTCGTAGGTGACTGCAATGTCCAGTTCCGCAGCCGTCCGGTACAGCGCGTTGAGCATCGCGCGCCCGCCACCTAAAAAGAAGCTGTTGGTGCGCCCAAGGCTGAGGGTGCCGCCGAGCGAAGGCTGAAAGCGCACGCCCTGCTGCTGGATCCAATCGAGCATGGGCTTGGATTCGCGGATCATCATCCGCGCAAGGTCCCGGTCCGTCTCGCCGCCGGTCACTTGCAGCAAATCTTCGAAGAATTCGTGCTCGCTGTAAGGACCGGTCAGCCAGGCAGTGGCCGCATCATGGGCGCAGCGCATGTTCCGCGTGTGCCGTGTGTTGCCGCCACGATAGAATTTTGGCGCCGACTCTACGATCTGCACCGAGGCGCCCTTGCGCCGCGCCGCGATGGCCGCGCAGAGCGCTGCATTCCCGCCGCCGACGACGAGGACGTCGACCTCCTTTTTCAGCACTGGCCTTACCTACTCAGAATCGGGGGATGGGCTATCGCCCGCCAAGAACGCGGGTCAACTCGGCAGCTGACGCTTCCAGCCTCGGGCGCCAGGTCGCGATCGCCGACTTCGTGAACCGCTCCGCCGGCCCGGAGAGAGACAAGGCTCCCTGCAACAGGCCTTCCGCACCGAAAACCGGCACCGCCATGCCGGCGCATCCGGGTTCGCGCTCCCCCATCGAAAGCGCGAATCGCTCGTGCCGCAGCGCTTCGAAGGCTGGACCTTTTTCCCCGTCAAACGCGAGAAGGATTCGCCCGGCGGCGCCCCGATCGAGCGGCAGGACATCGCCCGCATCGATCCGGTCGAGAGTCGAGTGATGCGAATCTACCCGGAAAAGGCAAATGCGCTTGTCGTTCCCCTGACGAACATGGAACGAGGCGCTTTCGCTGCCCCCTTCGACCAGGTCCCGCAGCACCGGTAACACGATCTCACGCAGTGGATTGGATCTCTCGTACGCGGCACCAAGGCGGAACGCCATCGCGCCCAAAGCGTAACTGCCTTGGCGCAAGCGAATAACATATCCGGCCCGCTCCAGCGATCCCAACAGCCGCAAGATCGTGCTCTTGTAGAACGTGGTAGCTTCGGCCAGTTGCTGAAGCGTACATGGGTCGGGTGAAGCGGCCACCGCGGCGACGATCGCCAGGGCACGATCCACGGCCGCAACCCCGCCGCCATTGTCGGATGCGACTCCGGCTTTTTTGGTCTCGACAAGATCATTGTCCGTCATGGGCGTTCCTCATTTGACAGCTGTCGGCTTATCACAGGCCAATAGAGCTCTCCGTAACCTGCGGCGATAGTTTGCTCCAATAGCTGGTCGACGTATCGCGCCGCCTTGGCATCGACACCGACCTCCGCCGCCAAGGCCAGGACGTAGCTCATGTCCTTGCGCGCATAGATTGCCGAGAATGCGCGTTCCGGAAACTCGCCGGGCAGGATGGCCTTCATGCCATGATTACGAAGCGCAAAGCTGTCGGCAGAACCTTTGGACAGGGCGTCGAATAGAAGTGCGCCGTCCATTCCGGCCCTTCGGCCGATAGCGAGTGCTTCGGAAATCGCGACGCCGACCTCCATCATCACCATGTTGTTCAACAGCTTGACGATCTGGCCCGAACCGATCGGACCGCAATAGGTCACGTCAGATCCCATGCAGGCCAACAGGGGCTGAATAGCGGAGAATGTCGTCGCATCGCCTCCCACCGTTATGGCCAGCGTTCCATCTTCCGCGGCCCGCCGCGTCCGAGCGATCGGGGCATCGGCGAAGCTTACGCCGCGTTCTCGGAACGCGGCTTCGAGCCGACGGGTCAGATCGACCGGTGAAGTGCTCATGTCTACCACGGTTTGGCCGCGGATAGCGTTCTCAAGAAGACCATCGGGTCCTTCGCAAACCGCGGAAACTTGCTCGCCACTGGGTAGCGAGAGGAAGATGGTCCGGCACTGCGCCGCCAAATCGGCGATGTTACGCGCCGCCCGGACACCCTCGACTGCTAGCCTTTCCAGCGGGTCGGCGTTCTTATCGAATGCGTAAATCGGGCGTCCGCTCTTTGCCGCCAGATTGCGGCACATGGGCTCGCCCATTACGCCGAGACCGATGAATCCGATGGGGTTTCCAAGCTGGCCAATCACTGCGAAAGAGTCTCCTAGTTGCGTTCCGAACAGCAGAACGCACGTTCTTTTCATGTTGCTCTTATCGCGTTGCATGGGTCATAACAAGGCATGTCGAGTCGAGATTGGCGCGCACAATCTCAATCGTCGGAACCCAATGGAATGCTATGAACCATTACCCCGATCTTGGACTGCTTATCGATGGAGAATGGTGCAGGCCGGCCGGCACGATCGCAGTCCTGAATCCCGCGGACGAAAGCGAACTCGCGCGTCTTCCGGTCGCGGGCTCGATCCAACTTGAGGCCGCGCTCGCTGCCGCAGAGCGTGGCTTTGCCGAATGGAGAAAAACGGCCCCCGACAAACGCGCACGGGTGATCGCCGGGGCAGCGGCACTGCTGCGCCAGCGCCTCGATGCCGTGGCGATCGCTTCGACTCTCGAGCAGGGCAAGCCCATTGCGCAGTCGAGACTCGAGGTCCAGCGCGCTTGCGAGATCATCGAATGGGACGCAAATGAGGGGCGTCGGATTTACGGGCGCATAATTCCCAGCGCTCCCGGTATGCGGCACTCGGTAATCCGCGAACCGATCGGCCCGGTGGCGGCATTCTCGCCTTGGAACTTTCCGGTGAGCGCACCTGCTCGAAAGATTGCCGGCGCCTTGGCGGCGGGCTGCTCGGTAATCCTGAAAGCGTCGGAAGAGACTCCGGCCGGTGCGGTCCAACTCGCACAGTGTTTCATCGACGCCGGTCTTCCGGCCGGGGTCCTCAACCTCGTCTTCGGCAATCCCGTGGAAATTTCGCGAGTCTTGATCTCGGATGCCAGGATCAGACTCCTGACCTTTACCGGCTCCGTTCCCGTCGGAAAGCAGCTGGCATCCCTCGCAGGAGCGAATATGAAACCTGCGATCATGGAATTGGGCGGTCACGGCCCCGTCATCGTATGCGCAGATGCGGATCCTGAGGCGACAGCCGCCGCATCCGTTCGGATAAAGGTCCGCAACGCCGGTCAGGTCTGCGTGGCTCCCACCCGGTTCTTCGTCCACGAGACGATCTATGAGCGGTTCGTCGCCGAAGTCGCGCGCTGCGCCGAGGCTATCACGGTTGGCGATCCAACCGATCCCGGATGCGTACTTGGCCCCCTTGCCAACCATCGCCGTCTCGAAAGCGTGGAAGATCTCGTGCGTGATGCGCTCGACAAAGGTGCCGTCCTGGTCGCCGGCGGGCGCCGGCTGGACGGACCCGGATATCGCTTTCCGCTGACCATTCTCGCCGACGTACCGTTTCGTGCACGGGCAATGACCGAAGAACCCTTCGGTCCGCTGATGTTGATCGTACGGTTCAGCGACCTCGACGATGCAATCACCCAGGCAAATGCGCTCCCCTTTGGACTGGCCGCGTACGCATTCACGGATTCCGCCGAAGCCGTCGAACGCCTCTCGTCGGATCTCGAGTGCGGGAATCTCTCGATCAACCATTTCGTTGCATCGCTCGCGGAGACGCCCTTCGGAGGTGTAAAGGAATCTGGGTACGGTCGCGAAGGCGGGATCGAGGGGCTTGGTTGCTACACGATCGCCAAGAACATCTCTCATCAGACGAGGGTGTACGCATGACCGTTCGCGTGAGGTGCAAGCCTTGAACCTGGGGCTCAAAGACGCGGCCATTTGCGTCAGCGGCGGCACGAGAGGTCTGGGCCGGGAAGCGGCGCTCGCCTTCGCGCGCGAGGGCGCACGCCTCGTCGTCACCGGGCGAAGCGCCGATGCGATTTCGGCGACGGTCGACGAGTTGTCGAAAGCCGGCTCTCCCGACGCCTTCGGCTTGTCCGTCGACCTGCGCGATCCGCGGAGTATCGAGGAAGCCTTCTCGGTCATCGCGAGCCGGTGGGGCCAGCTGAATACCCTCATCAACATGGCCGGTCCCAACGAACCGAGCGGCGGGACCGATTTCTCAGAGGTTCCCGATGATCGCTGGCAGTACTATTTCGATGTCGGGATCATGAGCGCTGTGCGATGCACGCGCGCCGCCTTGCCGCTGATGCGTGCGGCGGGTTGGGGGCGCGTCGTTAATATCTCGTCGGTCTCGGCCAGCCTCGGATTGCCGATGGAAGCGCCCTACATGACCGCCAAGGCAGGACTGAACGCGCTTTCGAAAAACATGGCTTGGGCGCTTGCCAAGGAGGGCATCCTGGTCAACACCGTGACGCCCGGCGTATTCCGCACGGAAGGCACCGCCCAGTACATGGCGATGAGCGGCGCAACCGATCGCTACGATCCGGACGACCTGTCGGCGATCTGGAACTGGATGCGCGACGTCAACGGCGGTCGTCATGGCGGGGTCATTGGCCGAGTGGCGCTAGCCGATGAATTGGCACCCTTGCTGCTGCTGCTGGGCTCGCCGGCAAACACCTACATCGTCGGCGCCAATATTCCCGTCGATGGCGGCACCGATTTCTAAACGCGCAAAGACCCGAGACCGAGAAAAGATCATAGGAGAACGATGTGACTGACGATGTGAAGGCAAAATCCGAAATCGACGCCCTCGTCGGCATGATCGATGACGAGAACGCCTACGATTACGATTTCTGGACGATTTTGCCTCGTCAACTCGCTGCGATCAACGAGCGGTTCCAGGATCGCCGTGGCAAGATCAAGCTCGTGGAGAACCGGGCGGAGACGGGCGGGATCTCGCAGATCGACGAAATGCGTGACGTCGTGCCGCTGCTCTTCGCCCATACCGCCTACAAGAGCTATCCGGAAAAATGGCTCTTTGAACGCAAATGGACTCTGCTGGGTCGATGGCTCGACACGGTCTCGACCAATCGCGTGCTCCCCGTCGACGGCGAAATTCGAGGGCTGGACCACTGGCTGGAACGTCTCGAAGAGCAAGGCCACTATATGGCGACCTCGAGTGGAACGACCGGCAAGTGCGCGCTCATGAACAGCACCGCCGGCGACCTCACTTTCGCGGGCAAGGCCGTACTTCAAGCCATTCGCTGGACCGGCATAAAGCCCAACAACGATCGTCGCATGATCAGCCTCGGACAGGTGGCCGCCAGTGCACGCAACATCGCGACCGGGCGGCCCATGGCCGAAGCGTTCAGCCCTGCCGGAAAGCCTCCCTTCGCACCCGATGTGCCGCCGATCACGGTGGGGGGCATTCTCGAGATGGTCACGCTTCGCAAACGCATTGCCGAAGGTACGGCCAAGCCTAGTGAAATAGCCGACTTCGAAGCCGAAACGGAAGCCCGCCAGAAGGCGATCGAGTCGTCGGTGGAGCAAGCGATCGAAGCGCTCATCGCAAATCGCCATGAGCCGCTGCATATCATGGGCATGACGGCGCCGCTCTATAAGGTCGCCGAAGGTGTTCGTGCGCGCGGCTTCAGCGGCAAAGACTTCCAACCGAACACGTCGTTCAGCAGCGGTGGCCTGAAGCGGGCGGTACTTCCCGAGAACTACAAGGAATTCATTTTCGAGACGCTGAACCTGTCGGACGAGCGTGTCTGTCAGACGTACAGCATGCAGGAGATGAGCACCCAGGCTCCGCGTTGTTCGGCAGGGCGCTATCACGTGGCGCCTTGGGTGCTGCTGCTGCTTCTCGACGAAACGGGAGAAACTCTGATCGAGCCTGTTCGAACGGGAGAGGTCGAGGGCCGCGCGGCATTTTTCGACATCTCGCTCGAAGGACGCTGGGGTGGTGTCATCAGCGGTGACAAGATCAAGGTGCAGTGGGAACCTTGCGAATGCGGCAACCGCAGTCCGTCCTTGAACAGCGAGATCAAACGGTATGCCGACACCGAGGGCGGAGACAAGATCGCCTGTTCGGGCACGATCGACGCCTATGTGCGCGGCGCGGCAAGCTGACAGCACCGATCGATGGAGTATGCGCGCATGATGGTCGAAGATCTGGACCTCAAAGTCCTTGCCGTGGAGACGGCCGAGTTTGCGGCGGATCCGATGCGGTTCATCGCGGAGGCGCGCTCGCACCACGAGTGGCTGGCCACCTCTTCAATCGGCTATGTCGTGACGGATCAGGCGGCGATGTCCGACATCATCTTGCTGGACGGTAATCTCGCCATGTCGGTCGAGGCGATCGTAGACATCATGGGCGCGCGCGACACCGGCTGGGGTCGATTCACCCTCGATATGATGCTGGCACGCTCGGGGTCGACCCACAGACGGCTCCGGAACAGTGTCGCGCGCGTCTTCCAGCCGCGCAGCGTCAACAGAATGCGAAGCCAGATGCGATCGGTTGTCGCCGACTTGCTGGATGAATGGACGCCCAAGCGCTCCTTCGATTTCAGCGAGTTCGCGGCAAACTTTCCAATTGCGGTCATGTTCAAGATCATGGGTGTTTCCAGCGAACGGATACCCATGATCAGGTCCTCGCTCGAAATCCAGGGAAGCAGTTACGCTCTTCAGCCCGAGATGATGCCGACGATCGAAGCGGCCTATCAGACCTTGTGGCAATTCGTGGAGAGCTTGATCGATGCGCGCGGACCCCACGGCTCGGAAAACGATCTTCTCGATCAACTCATTGCTGCGCACTCGTCGGGTGAGCTCGATGCCGTCGAGCTGCGCCAGATGCTGATCTTTCTGTTCGGCGCCGGTTATGACACATCGAAGAACCAGCTGACGCTGATCATGGCGAAAATGCTGGAGAATCCGTCGATCTGGTCCCGGTGCGCACGAGATCGCGAGTATTGCGACAAGGTCGTGGAGGAGGGGTTTCGGTTCTGGAGCCCTTCGAACATCTATCGCACGGTGACGGCACCGTTCACCTATCGCGGTGTGACTTTCCCGGTCGGCACAATGTTGTTCTTCCCGACTGCCGTGGCCGGTCAGGACGATCGCAATTTCGCCGATCCTCAACGATTCGATCCGGAGCGTGGCCAACGCAACCGCCACATTGCGTTCGGGCGTGGAATGCACATCTGCCTTGGGCAATTCATGGCGCGCGCTCAAATCGAAGAAGCGGTGCATCTCATCGCGCAGCGATTTAGCAACCCCCGTCTCGCCGGTGAAGTGACCTGGCGCCCATTCCCGGGGGTCTGGGGTATCAAGTCGCTTCCGATCGCATTCGACCCGGCCCCTCCGCTCACCGCAAGCCTCGTCGGCTCGAGCTGAGCGCCGACGCTTCAACTCGGATCACTGTTTCAGGTAGGATCATTATGAGCCTTGGTGTTGATCTCTCTCAGTCCTCGATGATTCCCGATGCCATCATCGAAGCTCCCTTCTTCGTTCGTGGCAAGCTCGTCGAGGGAGCGGAAGAGTCGCAGAAATCTCGCGACCTGGGAGTTCGTTTCGCGACGCCGCGCCTCGATCTCGATGCGCTGATAACACCGCGGACTGAGCCGGGACCCCTGTTCGATGTGCCACTGGCAGAAATCCTGCGTTTCCTCCAAGCGACCGGTGAGGCGATGCGCCGCGATGCCGGCGGCCATCTCGCGCGCTGTGTCGAGCGTATTTGCGCCACCAATGTTCTTCCCCGCGCGATCGTCGAAGCGAACGTTGGGATGGCTGCAGACTATCTGAATCAGGATCGCCTGCTGGAATATGCGACGGCCAATCTGGGGGACGCGCGTCTGCTCGACGATTGGGTCGAGCGAATCGACAGCACGGGCAGGCGCAGCTTCACACGTGCCTTTCCGCCCAGGCTTGTCCACGTCCTCCCCGGCAACTCGCCGGTCGCAACGATCCAGTCGATCGCGATGGGCGCGATGGTGAAAGCTGTGAACGTGTTCAAGATGGGGTCCAGCGATCCCTTCATGGCCGTGGCCATGCTGCGCACGATGCTGGATGTCGATCCCAATCATCCTGTGCCCGCTTCGATGTCGGCGGTCTATTGGCGCGGCGGCGACGAAAGAGTGGAATCGACCCTGTTTCGGCCTCAGTATTTCGACAAGATCGTCGCATGGGGCGGCGGAGACGCCATCCAGAACGTCATCAAATACCTCATGCCAGGTCTGCAGCTGGTTTCGTTCGACCCCAAGACCTCGATATCGATGATCGGCCGGGAAGCGTTCTCCAGCGAGCAGACGCTTGAGGACGCGGTCGCGCGTGCGGCGAGCGACGTGGGCATGACGAACCAGGAGGCTTGCGTTTGCAGCCGCGTGCAGTTCATCGAAGGCGAGCCGGAACAAGTCGACCGCTTCTGCCAAATGCTGCAGATAAAGCTGACCGAGCTCGACGCGGTGCAGGGCAAGGCGCCGCCGTTGCCGACCGAAATAGCCGAAGAGATCGACACCTTGAAGTTCATCGGTGATGATTTCGGTGTCTGGGGCGAGCCTGACGGCAGCGGTCTGGTTGTGCGCTCGAGCGAACCTGTCGATTTTCATCCGATCAGCAAGACGGCAAACGTAGTCCACGTTAGGGCGCTGGAGGACGCGCTAAGATACGTGAACGTGGCAACGCAGACGGTAGGGGTCTACCCGTTCGAACGCGCAGCATCGCTGCGCAACGGTCTTGCCAGCGGCGGAGCACAACGAATCGTTCGCCTTGGAGAGGCGGGCGGGCAGTCGATCGGTGCGCCCCACGACGCGATGTACATCCTCAATCGGTTCGTTCACTGGATCGTCAACGAGGATGGGGTTGCAGAGTCCGCCTAGAAGCGCCGCACCGATAGGGCGATAGTCGACACGCGGTCGCATTCGCCAACCGACAACCTGTTTTCACCGTCTGCGGGCGCACGGCGCCATCCCGAGATCATACTCATGCGAAATTCCAGGCAATTCTACCTCGATGGCCGATGGTGCGATCCGATTGGGCCTCGCAGCGCCCAGCTGGTCGATCCGGCGACTGAGCTGCCGTCCGGAGCGATTTCACTCGGAACCGGCGAATGCATGAAGTGATCGAGGCGGCAGGGCTTGTTGCCGACGCCATCTCCATTGGCGATTCGACGGGTAATTTTCTCCATGGGACCGTTAGTCTCGAAGGGGCAGTTCGGTACCATCCAGGACTGTATCGAGAACGGGATCACGGAAGGAGCGCAGGTCGTCGCCGGCGGGCTCGGATGTCGGACGGCGACGATCGCAGCTGGTACGTGAGGCCGACCCTTTTTCATCGGTACGGACGCGATGACAATCGCGCTCGAGGAGATATTCGGGCCAGTTTGCGGCTGCTCGCCGCGCTCCGCAGCGAAACGCTGCCTCAGGTCGGCGTGTCGCGACGCGAGTCTTCCGACGTACCACTGGAAGCGCCGAAGACGCCCGCCTTTATCCGCAACCGGTCTACGGCATGCCCTGCAGCACGGTGGTTGCGGTAGACCGCGCCGACATCGGCATCATCATCGAACGGCGCTTTTCGGCCGAGCCGCGCCGACGGAGAAAACACCCTTACTTCGCCTCACCCTGATCACATACCGTCCGGAGATTCCAATGTTCCTTTCGTTGCGCTTCGACTTCCGCAACCCCGCCATCGCTGGCACCAGCATGGCCGATCGCTATGCCGCAGCGCTCGACATGGCCGAATGGGCGGACAACCTGGGCATTCCCGCCAGCATCGGGGTGTCCGAGCATCACGGCTCGGAAGATGGCTACATCCCCAGCCCTGGCCTGATGCTGGCGGCGATGGCGGCACGCACGAAGACCGTGCGGCTCAGCGTCGCCGCGCTGATCGCACCGTTCCACGATCCGCTGCGCATCGCCGAGGATTTCTGCGTGCTCGACAACCTGAGCCGGGGCCGCGTCGACATGATCGTCGCCGGCGGCTACGCGCCCAGCGAGTTCGCCATGTTCGACGTGCCGATCAAGGAGCGGCCGAAGCGGGTCGCCGAAATGGTCAACACGCTGAAGGCGGCGTTTGCGGGCAAGCCGTTCGAGTATCGCGGGCGAACCGTCCACATCACCCCCGAACCGGTGCGGCCCGGCGGCCCGAAAGTTATCATGGGCGGCGCCAGCGAAGGGGCGGCGCGCCGGGCGGCCCGGCTTGCCGACGGTTTCGTGCCGTCCACTGCCGACTGCTGGGAATTCTACCGCGATGAAATGCTCAAGCTCGGCAAGCCCGATCCCGGCCCGGCGATGGGCGGTTCCTCGCAAGTCACGGCGCTGGCGAGCGACCCGGAAGCGGGTTGGCAGGCGATGGCGCCTTTTTTCCTGCATGAGACCAACGCGTACGGCGCCTGGAAGGTCGAGGCGGGCGAGGACACGCCTTACAACGTCTATGCAGATGCCGACGCGCTGCGCGCGGCGAACTTCTACCATGTAATCACGCCCGAACAGATGGTCGCGCAGATCAAGGCCGCGCCCGCCGGGGTGGCGCAGTTCCATCCGCTGTGCGGCGGCATGCCCGTCGAACTCGCCTGGTCCAGCCTGAAGCTGTTCGAGAAGGAAGTGCTGCCGGCGTTCCGTTGATGCACTTGGGCGGCTAAGCCCTCTCCACCGAACCTGGAGATGGCCTTAGCCGGTCACCATCGCCGAACACAGCGCAACGGTCTGGATCGCATCGCACCCTTCGAAGCGCGGATCGCCGAGATAGAGTGGCTTGTTGTCGCCCGCGTCGCGCCAGACGGAAATTTTCCCAAGCGCGTCTATGCCTAGAAATCCTCGTGCGAGCGCCAGACAGTATGCGACGAGAACAGGATATGGTCCTCCTGCGTTTCGCCGCGCCACGCCCGCTTCCGGAAGGCGATTCTGGCGATCAATGTCCCTGAACGTGAAGGAGCGTGGTGGATAAACCCGCCAGAGGAAACGCCAAGCGCATCCCCTGGCGGAAGCTCTCATCGGCCGCCGAACGGCTTCCAGGTGAACCGGAGCCAGACAGAGCGACCGCGATCCGTATAGCAGCCGAGTTCGCCGAGGCCGGAGGCGCCGGGCACCGTGCCCCCAGCCTGGTCGCCCAGAACGAGGCCGCCGGCAAAATTGGTGGCCGAACAGTTCGATGCCGTGATCTTGTCGGTGATGTTCTTGCCGATGAGCGCGAGCTCCCATCGTTCTTCCGGTCCGCGGAAAGCTACGCTGACGTCGGACTTAATAAAGGCTCCTTGATACTGATCGTCGTTCGGCCGCTGGGCCGCGAGATATCGCACGAAGCGCCCAGAGTACTGATTGCTATTGCTGAAAACGATCGATCCCTTACTTCCCAGAGGCAGTTCGTAATCGAACCCGAACGTGGCCTGCCATTCGGGAGCACGGATCATCGGAGTGCCGGAGAGATCCTGCGCGGTGTAATAGCCGTACTGGCCGTTCACGAGAACGGATCCCGGGCCAGGGCTCGCTTGCGATGGCCGGCCTGGCGCGGCGGTCGCTGGCGATGGCGCAAAGACTCCGGTGCAGCCCAGAGCGACGGTCTGCCCGCTGTAGCAGGGAACGGTATCCAGCACCTTGTAGCGGCCGCGGTTCCAATTCACCGATGCATTGACGGCCAGACCCTCGATCGAGCGTGGACGGAAGCTGAAGTCGAGATCGACACCGTAGGTACGCGCCGAGCCCGCATTCACCGTCCGGATGATGGGCGCACCTCCGACCGTGGGCTCGACCGCACCGACCTGGAGACCATAATAACGATAGTCATAGGCCGCGATATTGAAGAGTAGCTGGCGGTCGAGGAGCCGGCTCTTCATGCCAATTTCGCCGCCCTCGACTTTTTCGTCGCCGAAGGAGTTGTTGGAGCCGGGCGTGGGCACGGTCGCGATGCTGAATGATCCCGACTTGTAGGCCTGCTTGTACGCGGCAAAGAAGGTAAGATCCTGGGTCGGCGTGTAGGTCAGCGTAGCCTCGGGGGCCACATTGCTCGCGTGGAGTTTGGGCACCGCCACTGGGATGGGGCTAGCGGTAATGTAGTTGAATACCGACTCCTTTCGGGTCTCGTCTGTGTACCGCGCGCCAGCAGCCAGTTCTAGGTCGGGCAGAATCTTCCAACGCGCCTGGCCAAATGCCGAATAGGTCCGGATGTCGACGTCGGTCTGCCCGTTGCCGGGGCGAATGAAAGCCAGAAACGCCGGATAGGCTGTGTTCGGCGTGCTCAGAACCTGGTCCTTCACGAGACCATCCTGGAAAAACCCGCCGAGCGTAAAGTTCAAAGGTCCGGAAAAGTCGCTGTTCAGGCGAAATTCCTGCGTGAATTCGCGCCGGCTGAACCGGTTCCAGAATGCGAAGGCGACGCCAGCGGCCGTCGTATGGCTAGTGTTGACGAGGCTCCTCGAGCGCAAGTTGTAGTAGCCCGTAGTAGATGTCAGCGACAGCGAAGATGAAAGATCGTAGTTCAGCTCGAGCGTGCCGTAGATCTGCCGGTTTTTGAGGTAGGGAACGCCGTTGTTCGGGATTCCCGGAAAGTTGGCGGGATCCATATAGACCGTACCCAGGTTGCGGTCGAGCTTGCAATCGTCGCCACCGATAAAGGGAATGCCGAGCGACTGGCCGGGCCCTTCGGGGCAGTTGCCGAGCTGCCAAGCTTCGGCATTCACGCTATGATCATAGACGTAGTTGACCTTCAGGCGCGCGCTGAACCGATCGCTGGGATTCCACAGGATCGTGCCGCGGGCCATGAAGCTCTCTGGCCGGGTCTCGCGCTTGTACGGATTGACGGCGCCGGTGCCGGGCACTGCAAGTGCCGTGTTCCTGAAGTAGCCTTCGCCCTTGGAATACATCGTCGCGAGCCGCGCTTTCAGCGTATCGCTGACGGGGCCAGACAGAATCAGTTCGCCGCGCCCTTCGTTGCCATCCAGTTCGTATCCCGCGCGCGCGGTCACCTCGACCTGATCCGTCGGATCGGCGGTCCGCAGCGAGATCACGCCGCCCGGGCTGCTCTTGCCGTAGAACAGGGCCTGCGGGCCCTTGAGGACTTCGATCTGTTGAAGATCGAAGAGGCCGCTTTGAAAAGCGAGGCCCTGGCCAAGGGCAAGGCCGTCAAGGTTGAGCGATACCGACTGGTCGACGCCAGGATCCGAAGAACTCGTGCCCACACCGCGCAATGCGATCTGAGTTCCCACCGACAGCAGGTTGTTGCCGACGACGAGGCCCGGCACCAGTTTCGGCAGATCGTTGATCTGCGTGACCTGAAGCCGCTCGAGCCGCTGCGAATCCAGCGCGGCCACGACGACCGGCACCTGGAGGATGGACTCCTGGCGCTTGCGAGCGGTCACCAGGATTTCCGCCGTTGGCGCATCGTCCCGGGTTTCGGAGACGTCGGGCTGCGCTGACGTGGCGTCTTGAGCCAGCACCGGTGTAGCGGCTCCGATAGCCAGTATGCTTGCAATGGACGCGACTGCCGCCCGCCGATTTCCGTTCATTCACGCTTCTCCCTGTGTCCTCGTGGTGTCGTTCCCGCGTAAGGGGGCGCGCTTCTACGACAGATTCTTTGCAACATCAATATATCAGAACAATGGTTCTGTTAGATAGAATATGGCCAATTACCGGTGGCGAGCCGCGGGCGCTGTGTGGATCCCGAGAATGCCTGCCAGCATTTTCTCCCGCTCGACGCGACCGAACGAAATAAGCAGTCTCATTCAAAAGTTCTGTCAGACGAAACGCAGGTTCCTTTTATATTGCAATCTTACGGGAGGTTGTCCATCCCTCGCAAAACGCAATGAATCGAGGGGATAGTTCTGATGGGCGATTGTGCAGGCTCGGCCGGCGGGCACGCCGTTGCGCCATTGAAAATGACGCGAAAGGTCTTCGGCCTCGGTGTCGGGGCCGTCGCCTTGCTGGCGGGGCACAACGCCGCCGCGCAAGACACGACGCTCGCAAATCAGGAGGTCGCGCGAGACCCACAGGAAATCCTGGTAACGGCTCAACGCCGAGCGCAGCGTCTGGAAGATATTCCGATGGCGGTCACTGCGGTCAGCGCGGCAACAATAGAAACCTCGAATATCACGGGTCTGCACGACATCGGCCGTGTCGCTCCGGGCGTTCAGGTAAATTTCGCTGGCGCTTTCACCCAGCCCTCCATTCGGGGCGTGACCACGCTCACCAATGGCAACGGTATCGAAAACAACGTCGCGATTTACGTCGATGGCTTCTACGAACCCAGTCCGGTGACGATAAATATCGAGCTGGCAAATCTCGCCAGCATCGAAGTTCTCAAAGGTCCGCAAGGTACCTTGTACGGACGCAACGCAACGGGCGGTGCCATCCTCATAAATACGCTCGCGCCCTCCGAAACCATGACTGCCAAATTCGATCTCAGCTATGCGAGTTTCGACGACAAGCGCGCGAGCGCCTACGTTTCAGGCCCGCTGTCGGATCGGGTCCGCTTCAGCGTCGCGGGGTCGTACCGCGATCGCGGAGGCTACCTGGAACTGGTCGACCCGGCCGTGATCGGTCGCGTGATCGGACGCGGCAATCCGTTGACCCAAGGGATGGTTCGCACGAAGCTCGAGATCGGATTGACGGACAGCTTCATGGCCACATTCGGCTACAACTATATCTACTCGAACGACACGACCGGCCACGTCTATACGCCCTACGCGTATTATCCCGCCTCATTTCCCCAACCGCCGCGGCGCGCGCCTCGTTTCGGGCAGGTATCCTACAATGTCGAGCCGAAGCTGGAGAACGTGGCGCACCAGCTAACCCTCAAGCTCGTGCTCGATACCGGGATCGGAACAATGACGTCCTACACCGGGTACACTGCTCGCAAGGACCGATCGCAATTCGATTTCGACGGCACCTATAACCAGCTGGTGAGCTTCGTGTCCGCCTATGATCAGGACACATTCCAGCAAGCGCTCGATTTCGTGATCAAGGCTGTCGACCGCCTCGATCTCGTGGTCGGTGCTGCCTATTTCTACGACGATATCCGAGGCGTTCCGGAACTAGGCGGGAGCAGCAATTTCGGTTCGACGGGGGCCTTGATCTCAAAGACCGTGAGCGGAGGGACGACGAAGTCCTACTCACTCTATGCAGATGCGACCTACGCTCTGACGGATGCGCTGAGCGTCAACGTCGGAGGTCGCTACACCCACGACGACAAGGACGTCGACATGTACGTCGTCAACGGTGCCGGTGCCTACACATTGGTGCCCACTCACAAGGAAGCGACCTTCAGCGCTTTCACCCCCCGTGCTTCGCTGCGCTACGAGATCGCGCCACGGACGAACGTGTACGCGTCCTGGTCGCGCGGCTTTCGCAGTGGATCCTTCGGATTGGGTGCCGTCAGTTCGACGGATCTCCTCAGGGCGATCCGGCCCGAGACGCTCACGGCCTACGAGATCGGCTTCAAGATGGCGCGGAGCAACGTTCGGCTCGATCTGGCTGCATTCTACTATGACTATACCGACATCAATGTGTCGGTGTCGGTGCCGGCAGCACAATGTCCGGCCGGCCAAACTTGTGTGCCGATACCACAGTTCGGCAATGCGCCCGGTGCAACGATTTACGGAGTCGACGCACAGGTTTCGATCACCCCGGTCCAGGGCCTCAACATTCAAGCTGGCGGTGCCTGGCTTCACGCGCGGTATGGGGATTTTCCGAACGCCACAGGCAACGGCCTCAACGCGGCTACCGGATTGAACGTTTCGCAACCCCAAGACTGGTCGCATCAACAAATGGCCCGAGCGCCGAACTTCTCGGGCAACTTCAATGTCGACTACACCTTCGGCTTGGCGGCGGGTGAAATGCAATTGGCTGCCAACGTCGCCTACACCGACAGCTACGTGGTCAACAACGCCTCGCTCTATGGTCCGCTGGCCGGTCCAGCCCTGGCAAACAAGCAGCGCTACCGGCAGAGCGCCTTTGCGCTGGTTAATGCGTCCGCGACCTGGACCGACCCATCCGGGCATCTGTCGTTCGGCGTTTTCGGACGCAACCTGACCGACAAGCGATACCGCTCGACCTACAACGGGAGCGTCAATTTCGGAGACTACTCCGGCATGGCGCCACCGCGCTCGCTCGGGGTGAAGCTGGGCTACCGGTACTGATATGCAGCTCGCGCTGCAGCCGAGGCAATGGCGCGCTGCGAGAGCTTCCGACTGGCTCAAATGGCACGGGCCGATCGGCCGAGCCTGGCAGCGGGGCGGAACGCGACGGTCCGCTCGTCGGAGCCGGCTGGCCCATTTCTGCGGGCCAATCGGAGCACGATCTTGAACGGGCCGCCTTCCATGCCGTCCGCGGCCGACGAGTGGCGTCGCCACTGGCCATTGGTCGTCGCATCGACCGCGGGGTTCTCGCTCCATTCTCTGTCGTCCTATGCCATCGGCCTTTTCATGGAGCCGCTGGGAGACGAGTTCGGTTGGAGCCGTGCCCAGATCTCCGTCGTGAGCGTGATTCCAAGCATCATCATGGTGCTCCTTTCGCCGACCACCGGGGCGCTCATCGATCGCTGGGGAAGCCGGCGCCTTGGTATCCCGTCTCTAGTACTCTCTGGGCTGTCGCTAGCCGCGGTCGGGCTTGCCAACGGTTCCTTGGCGCAATGGTACTTGATCTGGACGATCTACGGCCTCGTGACTCTGGGCATCAAGGCGACCGTATGGACGACAGCCGTGGCCGGCGCGTTTTCGACCGGGCGCGGACTGGCGCTCGGCGTCGTCCTGTGCGGCACTGCGATCGCGCAGATTCTGGTTCCGCCGCTGACGCAGTGGCTGATCGACGCCTTCGGTTGGCGTCATGCATATATGTGGCTCGGCCTCGGTTGGTCGGCCCCTTGCACGATCCTCGCCGTGCTCTTCCTCTTCGACGCGCGCGACCGTGCCCGACTGACGGCCCGTGCCGACGTCGCCGGGCCGCGGGAGCCAGCGCTGCCCGGACTGACGCTCGGGCAAGCGGTTCGAAACGTGCCGCTCATACGCGTTGGTGCTTCAACCCTGATCACACTGTTCATCGGCACCGCAATCCTGATCCACCAGGTGCCGATCCTCACTTCCACGGGTCTGTCGCGAGCCGACGCGGCATGGCTCGCCAGCCTCGCCGGCGTGGCAGGGATCGCAGGGAAGGTTTTCACGGGTTGGATGACCGACAGATGGGACGCCGCTACGGTGGGGGCCGTCAGTCTGCTGGCGCCGGCAGCCGCCTACCTGATGCTGCTCGATCCCATGCCGGCCACGTGGTGGTACGTCATCGCAATGATGATCATAGGATACACCGCAGGCACCAAGCTTCAAATCTGCGCATACCTGACCGGACAACATGGGGGCATGCGAAACTTCGGGAAGATTTTCGGGGTCATGACGAGCCTTATCGCGCTGGGCGGCGGGATGGGTTCGGTCGCTGCGGGTGCGATCTTCGACCACTTCGGCAACTATGATCCGTTGCTGTTGTTCGGGATCGCCGGAAGCATCGTGTGCAGCGCCCTTCTTTTCCGTCTGGGGCCAGCTGCATTCGAAGCGGGCACGGCCCGAACTTCACCAACTCGCTAGAGGGCCTGGGGTCATTCGCTTGGCTCGGTATCGCTGCGGCCGGCTCCGAGCCGGCTCACGGCGTCGAGCCAGCTCCTTTCCCGATCTCAATGCCAATGCTCCCACAAGAGCTGGAGGTGGGCGGTTTACACGACGTTCTGTCTGACAGAACTATCGTTCCTAAATATTGACATGGCCTTGCATCCTCGGATATCGAACCGTCATCCGTGCTTTCGAATGCCGACCGCCTTCGTCTCATGTCCGATGACTTGAGGCCTGATGGGGGTCGTCCCGGAAAAACGGAGCCGGACAAGACAAATGGCAAGAGGAGGGGGTAATGATCTGGACAGGACATATTCGTATCAAGGCAGCGCTTTCATGCTCGGGGATGATCGCGGCTACACTGTCATGTCCGGCTTTCGCGCAAGATAAGGATGCGGTGATTGCAAACGGTCTCGAAGAGATCGTCGTCACCGCGCAAAAGCGCGAACAGAGCCTCCAAGACGTTCCGGTCGCGGTGACCGCCGTCACGGAAGAAACGCTTCAGGCCAATCGCATTTTCAACGTCAATGACTTGGGGTCGATCGCGCCAGGCCTTTCCGTCCGCTCGTCGCCCGGTGGCGTCTCTGTCCCGGCATTCACAATCCGTGGCCAGAACAGCTTCGGCATCGTCGCGGGCTCCGACAAGCAGGTGTCGATCTATATCGACGGCGTCTATATCAGTTCGCCGCGCGGCTCGATTTTCGATCTCCCCGATATCCAGCGGCTCGAAGTGCTGCGCGGCCCGCAGGGAACGCTGTTCGGCCGCAATGCGACCGCGGGCGCGATCAGCATCACGACGCGCGATCCCAACGGAGAACCGCGCGTCCGCGCCGAAGGCTCGGTCGGTAACCAAGGAGCCTACCGCCTGCGGTTTACTGCCGCGACGCCGGAATTCGGCCCGTTCAGCGCCTATGCCAGTTTCGTCCGGAATTACCGACGCGGCGACGTGCGCAATGCCGCAGCTGGCCAGGTGTGGGATCGCTCGCGCTCGGCCTCCGGGTACGGCGTCCAGGCTTCGCCGAAGTGGCTGGGCACCGCGGACTCGGAATCGTATTTCGCAGCAGTCAAGTTCGAACCCAGCGGTGACTTTAAGACGGTCTACAAGTACGATCGCAACGACGATCGCGGAACGCCCGACGCATCCGGGTTTCTCGCCTATAATCCTAACTATGAGCCGACACCTGGTTTCGGTCTTGGCCGCTTCCTGGGAACGCTATACGCGACGAACAATATCTACCCGGTAACCAATGGCAAAAGGCCGTCCATCGTGACGAACGGCTGGGCGGTTCCTCGGAGCCAGCGCGTTCAGGGCCACAGCCTCACGACCACGTGGAAGGTCAGCGACAACATTACGGTCAAGAACACGCTCGCGTACCGGAAGGCTGCCGTGTTCTCGCCGACACCAATCGATGGCACGGGCGGTTTGACCCTGACGCCCGAGGCGCTGCGCGAGTTCGCCGTGCAGAACATCAACCGCTCGGCGGGTTCAGGAACATTCTTCAACAGCTTGAGCCCGCAAGCGCAAGCCTTCGCGCTCAATCAGACCCTGACCGGGCTTGCGGGAGCCGGTATCGTGCTGGGCGCCCGAGTGGTGGTCACCGGCACGCAGTCGGAATCGGTGGCCAAGCAATGGAGCGATGAACTGCAGCTCAACTACAGCTCAGACAGGCTCAACGTAACCCTGGGAGCCTTGTGGTTCCACTCGAACGACGAGGCGGGCGGGCCGAAGGGCATGCAGAACACTGTGTCGCTCGCTTTCATCCCGGCATCGGGTCTGCTCCCTCTCGGCAGGGAAGGCCGCTATTTCAACAAAGCGACCTCGCTCGCCGCTTACGGGCAGATCGAGTACAAGATCGTGTCGGAGCTGGAGTTGGTGGCGGGCGCGCGCATCACGCGCGATAGCAAGTCGAGTTCGTTCCTCTGGGACATCAATGGCGTGCGCCAGCCCGATATCGTTCCCCCGCGGTATCGAAAGACCAAGCCCAATTTCCTGGTCGGTCTCAACTGGACGCCCGCCGACCACACCTTGGTCTACGGGAAGTATTCCACCTCCTTCGTTTCGGGAGGTTCGGTCGCAGGTCTCGATTTCGCGCCCGAAACCGCCCGGTCGTTCGAGCTCGGCGTCAAGACCGATCTGTGGGACCGCAAGCTGCGCACGAACCTTGCCCTGTTCCACGTCATCTACGATCACTTCCAGCTTCCGTCGACCACCACCAATCCTGGTTCGGTTGCCGCCAACCTAATCAAACTCAACCAGCTCTATGGCCCGTCTATCGCGGCGAACCTGATCTCCAGCCTCAGCACCTTCGTCAATGATGTAGGCAAAGTCCGCGCCCAGGGCGTGGAACTCGAGGTGACGGCGGCACCGACCCGCGGCGTCACGATCGGCGGCAATCTCGGCTATACGGACACGAAACTGCTGTTCGTTCAGCCGAACGTCCTCGCCGGCTATGGGGGGACGTTTCGTCTGACGCAGCGTCCGAAATGGACCGCCAATCTGTACGGGGTGTACGAAACCGAACCTCTGTTCGGTGACGCCACGCTGCAGTTCCGAGCGGACGGGCTCTATCAGTCGGCGACCCTCTGGTCGAACAGTCCGGCCAACATCTATCCGGCCAACGCGGCCTATGCGAGCACGCCGGGCTATTGGTTGGTGAACGGCCGCGCCGCGCTGCGCCATGTCGATGTCGGAGGTGCCAACCTCGAGATCGCGGGGTGGGTCAAGAACCTGACCGATCGAAGGGATCGAGCTTCGGTCCTGTTCACGCCGCTCGCAACCGCGGCCACGTTTATCCAGGCCCGCTCATATGGTCTCGACGTGGCGATCGAGTTCTAAACGCTCTTCTAATGAACGGTCGCCGCGCATCGTTGGTCGCCAACAGCGTGTGAAGCTCGGTGATGGATCGCGGCACGAGGTCGCAAGCACGAGAGGATGGTGAGATGTTGAAGCGCGCTATTTCGAACCTAATGTTCGGTGCCCTTTTTGTGACCGTCAGCAGCAGCGCCTTACAGGCTGACGACAAGGTACCGACGAAGCCGGAAAAGGAGATATCGATCGTCCTCACCGGTCAGTCGCTGATCATCAACGACATCCGGGCGGCGGGCGCGCCGTACCGCGCGATCAAGCCGCTTCTGGATGCCGATGTCGTCTTCACCAACTTCGAGACGACCGTGCGCAGGCCGGGTGACAGTATCGCGCAACTCGATCCAGTATCGGGCACTTATGGCCCACCACAGGCATTGGACGGGCTGAAGCAGCTCGGTTTCAATCTCCTGTCATTTGCAAACAATCACATTTACGATCTTCACGAGCCGGGCCTGCTTGCGAGCCTCGAGGGAGCTGAGACACGCGGCTTCGTCCACGCCGGTATCGGGAAGAACATGACCGAAGCTTCGGCGCCCGGATACCTGCGCACGCCGAACGGAACGGTCGCGCTGGTCTCGCTCGCGAGCGGGTTCCTTCACGGCAAGGGGCGCGCCTCGGATACCAAACCCGGCCTCAACGAACTGGCGATCAGCGGCGGCGACGTGTCGGGAAGCGGTCAACCGGATGCCGCAGATGCCGAGCGAAACCTTGCGCAGATTCGTGAGGCCCGAAAGCACGCTGATCTGGTCATCGTCTCCCACCACAATCACGTGTACGATCGGCCATTCACCGATCTCATGCTCGAGCGCAGTCCCGACCGTCTCCGGCCCCCGGCTTGGGTTAAGGCTTGGGCCCGTCGCGAGATCGACGCGGGTGCTGACGTTATCGTGATGCATGGCGCGCCCTTCATGCAGGGGGTTGAGATCTATCGAGGCAAGCCGATCTTCTACGATACCGGCAATTTCATCTTCCAGGTGGCGCCGCAATACGTGGACCTGTTCGGTGCGCTGGCAGGCGAGAGCATCGTGGCAAAGGTGACTTTCCGGGGACGCAATTTGAGCGGTATCGCGTTTCAGCCGATCGTGCTTGATCCACGTCCTCGCGGACAGGGCGCCGCCGCCGAAGCTGCGCGCGGCCTGCCGGCAAAAGCCACCAAGCAGCAAGGCGACGCTATTCTGAAGCGTCTGGCCGACCTGTCGAGCGAGCTGGGTACCGCTCTCGAGCTAGGTGACGGTGTCGCCAGCTACGCGCCGCCCGCTCCAGAGGGCGCGCGCTGACCGGACCATTCGGCCGCGTGCCGCCTGGCATCAGTTTCGATCTGGCAGGCCGGAAGGTCGGACCTTTGGCCTCAGGAGTATGTATGGAACGCCTGGAAGACCGCAACTATTTCACGGACTACGAAATCCTGCAGGACCCCTACGAATTCTACGAGGCCGTCCGAAGCCACGGGCCGGTATATCGGCCTGCCGGCCGAGACTATCTCATCGTCACCGGCTTTGAGGAGGCCGTAGCGGTGATGAACAACCATCGGGATTTCTCGGCCGTCATCGGTGTCGCCGGCACGGATGAGCCACTGCCGTTCGAGCCGGCAGGTTCGGACATTACGGCGCAGATCGAAGCGCATCGTTCCCAAATTTTGGCCGGCGATCAAATCGTCAACCTTGACGATCAGCCGCATACGAACATGCGCTCCTTGATGAACGTCTTGTTTACGCCATCTCGGCTCAAAGCCAATGAGGCATTCATTGCCCAATATTCCGACGAATTGGTCCATCAGGTTGTGAGCCAAGGGGGCTGCGAACTCATAAAGGACGTTGCGACGCCGTTCGTCACGCTGGTAATCGCGGATTTGATGGGTGTGCCCCCGACCGATCGTCAGTTCTTCATGGATATCATCGAAGCGGCGCCGCCTCCGGGCAGCTTGGATCCTTCCGACAATGACTATTCGGGGGAAAATCACCCGATGGTCGTCATGGCGGGCTATTTCACCAAGGATATCGTCGCGCGCCGCCAGCAATCGCGCGGAGACATCCTATCCGAGTTCGCCGAAGCGACCTATCCTGATGGCATCACACCCGAAGTTGCCGATCTCGCAGCCCTTTCGGCGTTCATGTTCGGGGCAGGGCAGGACACGAGCGCGAAATTGCTGGGCAACTCCATGCGCTACATCATCGAGCAGCCTGGTCTGCAGGACCGCCTGCGCTCTGATCCGAGCCTGATCCCGGCGATGCTCGAGGAAGTCCTCCGGCTCGAGGGCTCGACGAAGCAGACATTTCGTCTAGCCAGGCGGGATACGATGATCGGCGACCTCCCGATTCCTGCAGGTACGAAGGTGCTCGTCGGGCTTGCGGCCGCAAACCGCGATCCGCGTCGCTGGCCCGACCCCCAAGCATTCGAGCTTGGGCGACCGAAGATCAAGGAGCATCTCGCGTTCGGCCGAGGCAAACACGTCTGCGCCGGCGCGCCTCTGGCGCGGGTCGAGGTCCGCGTCATCCTCGAGCGGTTTCTGGCACACACGTCGCACATCGCTTTGGACGAAGCCTATCACGGCCCCGCGAGTACCCGAACGTTCACCTTCGAACCGAGCTTTATTATTCGCGGCCTCGCAGCGCTCCATCTGAAGTTCCGGTAGGTCTTTGCACTGCATTTTTTCGGCGGTCAGGCGCGGCCAGTCGTAGCCATCGGATCTTGCATGACAGAGAGACCGTGCGCGCGACGCTGTTCGCCAATGACGTAAGCGGGCAGCACGCCGGGAGGAAGGCGGTTCATGAACATCGGTATCTTGGAGGCAGGCCTCGAAGAACGCCACGTGACCGCAACCCGGAAACGATAAAGAAGCTCACCGCGCTCGGTGCGACCTCTTGGTGGAGAACGGTGCCGGTCTTGGTGCGTCGATCCCGGACCGCTGCCTTCACGAAGCGGGAGCAAGGCTTGCGGGCCGCATCCGTGCTCGCCGTAGGGGGGCATCATCCTTTCGATCCAGGGACCGGAGCTTGAAACGCACGTCGGCAACTTCGATCCGTCCGCCGATCGGGAGCGGATCGAGGGCTACGCGAGGATTGGCCTCGAGGCGTTGGCAATGGAGTTCCTGCGCGCGCGTTACGCGCGCGCAGTAGATGCATACGCTGTCGTCGCAATCGAGCCTCGCCGGCTACCGCGCAATGCTCGACGTGAGCCATCAGTGACAAGCGCAACCTCGCCTTCGAGAGGTCCCATATCGTTGTCCTTCAACCCTTTGTATTGTCCGGCGGGATGACCGGAAATCGCGGATAATGAACCTCAGTTCACCGCGGACACGTAGTCCATGAAGTCGTTGTAGGCTTGGGCCGTGCCGGCGCAGGTGATCTTGTCATCGCCGCCTTCCATCTCGGCGTAACGGCGAATGCCCGGTCCAACATAAGGCTGTTTCCAGCCGCAGGCGCAATCCTCGTCCCAGTGCAACGTCACCTCGTCGCCGGAGATGAAGCCGCCCCAGTAAGTCTGCGCCATCAGATCGAAAAAGGCGTAGCGCCCCGTCTGGGCTCCCTTACGGGGAAGCAGCTTCATGTCGCGGTCGAACAGCAGGGGAATCGTGACCGGCAGGATGTGAAAATTGCCCGCGCTGCAGCGCGGCGACATGCTCATCACCTCGGACATGCCATAAAACATGCCGATCTTCTCAATGCCGAAATAATCGCGGACGTAGCCTTCCCAGTCGTCGGGCGCGTCCTTGAAACCCTTCATGCCGCCGCCGGTCATGATGAAGGATCCGGCGCCAAATTCCGGCTTCAGCCCCTTTTCGATGCCGCTGTTGGCCGTGCGGATCAGATCGGCGAACGAGCCGCCGAGCTTCACCCGCTTGCCGCGAAACTCCTCGAACAACTTGAAGAACCAGGCCTCGATATCCTTGTCGCGGCTTTTGCCTTGGGCGATCATCAGTTCGCGCGCCTTGAGCAGCGCGGGATCGAGCCCGAGCTGGGCTAGCTCACCACGATCCTCGGCCGCCTGCATGCGCCCGGCGAGCGACATCAGGTCCGCCGGAATGTGCGTCTGGTAGAGCGTGTGGTAGTGTTCGGGCCCGCCTGCTGCCGGGATGTTGAATAAGCTGAGCATCTTCAACAGCATGTGATGCCCGCCGCGATAGCCGGGGAAGAAGGTATCAACATGATCGGTGTAGGCGTCGACGCCGGTGGTCGCACGCTGGGCCTCGAAATAGGAGTGCTTCCAGGAAGGCAGCTCGACCTTCGACCGCGGCACGAAACTGAGCTTGCCGGTCGTGCCCGACGAGGTGCCGACAAGCATCCCTGCCTCGTCAAGACGGTCGAGCCAGTCGTCGATCATAGTGATGCCCGACAAGTCCACCTTGGTCAGGTCGTGCGTGGTCAGCCGGTCGAGCCAGGTGTTGAGCTTGCCGATCTCTCGCTTCTCGATGATCGAGAGCGGATAGCTCTTGTAGATTCGGTGGTCGAACAGCAGCGGCAGCGCATCCTCGACGCTGTCGATCGCGGTCACACTCTCGCGCTTGGCGAGCTTGTCCAGCGCCGCCACTCGACCGGTCAGCTTGCCAAACTGCAGCTTGAGGGCCTTGAGCTGGACCTCCTCACAGTCGCGCCAGCTCATCGCGTAGAGCGGCTCGAAGCCGTCGTCGATCCAGGTCCATGGGTTTTCCGGCGCCAGTTGGATTTTGGTGATCGTGTCGGTCATGCGTGCGAACTCCAGAACAGTCAGAATGCGGCCCGCGGGCCGGTCAGTGCGCCAGCGAGCGTTCGATGATCGCTTCGGTCTCGCTCCAGAGCCTGGCGCAGTTGGCGTCATCGAGCGCAAAAGCGGGAACGGCATAGGGCGCGCGCTCGTAGTGATAGGGTTCAGGCGGGAGCTCGGGTTGGGTCGCTAGCCAGACGATCGTGTCAGCCCCCTGCTCGGCGCTGACTTCCACGTCCTTCATCGTCGCGACGATCGCCTGCAACGCCTCGGTGCCGTAGCTGGCGAAATTGGTGGCGACCGTGCCGGGATGCACGGCCCTGACCTCAATCCCAGCGCCGGCGAGCCGCTCGCCCAGAGAGCGCGTGAACATCACGTTTGCAAGCTTGGCGTTGCAATAGGCTTGATTGGCCTCGTGATCGCGGAGCATCTGCAGGTTGTCCCAGTCGAGTCCCGGAGACAGCTCTGCCGCGCTCGAGGCGGTATTGATGACGCGAACACGTCCCGCCGGAACGCCGGCCGCTGCTGCGCGCAGCAGCGGGAGCAGTTCCTCCGTGAGGAGGAAGGCGCTGAGGTGATTCCCTGCGAAGACGGCTTCGTTACCCTCCGCTGTAACCACCAGCTCCCTGCCAATGCCGCCGGCATTGTTGAGCAGCACGTCGATCCGGTCAGTCAGCGCCGCGATCTCGCGCGCCGCACGCTTGGCCTGGGCTAGTTCGGCCAGATCGGCGATCACCATTTCGACCTTCGCGGCGGGGGCTGCGGCGCGGATCTCTTCCAGCGCGTCCTTGCTGCGGTCAGGATTGCGGCCCACGCCGATCACCCGCCAGCCCTGCCTCGCAAGCGCCTTCGCCGCAGCCTTGCCAATACCGGCGCTGGCTCCGGTGACCACCGCGACGCCAGGTTGTAGATCCTGTGCCATCCTCTTTCTTTCAGACACTACGAAGCCATCGGATCGATTGCGCTCACGCCCATCAGGCCGTCTCCAGCATCACGTCGTTGCCTAGCGCGTC
>Ga0172382_10001518_pt1 | contig 41382 bp, 40 predicted proteins | sample Leawel138RmetaG_FD_122245 | JGI IMG/M metagenome (GOLD analysis project Ga0172382, IMG submission 122245) | Leachate microbial communities from a municipal landfill in Southern Ontario, Canada - Leachate well 138R metaG | ecosystem: Engineered > Solid waste > Landfill > Unclassified | place...
AGATCCTCAGGGCCAGAACATTATTTTCACCTTCCTGCTGGCGGAAAAATATTACCATCAACCAGATTTGGCCCAAAAAATTCTCGGCCCCGTCGAAAACTCGCAGCAAATATTCACCGAAGCTTCCTTGCTGACCCGCCTCAAGAGTGGACAAATGGCGGCTTCATCGGGTTACTTGAGCGCGGTTAAATCGCTCCATTTACCCTATATCACACTGCCCGATCAGATTAATCTCAGTGATCCCGCGCAGTCCAAAGACTGGTACAGTAAAGTTCACTTTACCCTCAATGTTGATGGTAAACCCCAGACGATGAGTACCCAGCCCCTCGTGTTCTATGCGGCAGTCCCTACGGATGCGCCGAACCCTAAACTCGGGATGGCCTTCATCCATTTCATGACCAGTCCTGCGGGCCAAGCGATGTTTAAAGAAACCGGCTATAGCAAAATTAAAGGAACCATACTGAAGTAATCCCTTCTCGGGCAGCGACAATCCTGTACCGGGCATTCATAAGGCTCGGTACATAGCTGTTCATGATGGTTTTGTAGGATTGATCCCAACCACAGCTACTGAGTAATCCATTAATTTCTGAGCAGATATCTGGAGAGCAAACTCCAGTGGTCGTTATATACCAAAAGTCTTATCCAGTATTGCCTACTTAAATGGAGTCATTTTCATGAAAAAGTTCCTAATTTCCGCCCTAGTCACGAGCGGTTTACTGGCCAGCACCACTGGTCAGGCAGAAACCCTGGCTCAGTTTTTTGACCAAAGCCATATTGACGGGCAAATTCGCTCTTATTACTTTAGCCGCCTCTATGGCACGCCTAATACGGTAAATGCCTATGCTTACTCACTAGCCGGACACATTAATGTGCTGACTGCCCCCTTTCTTTCGGGGTTTCGAGTGGGTATCAGCTTTTACACCGCCAATGCACTGGGAACCCTCTCCCACAATCCGGACCGTATCGATAAAACCCTGATGGGTACCAGTCCATCGGTGAACGCGTTAGGCCAAGCTTATCTGGAATATCAGGATCAGTGGATTACGGCCAAGGTAGGTAACCAACTCGTGGATACGCCTTGGTTGAATCGGGTGGGTGGTCGAGTCATTCCGGTCACCTATCAGGGTATCACCCTAGAAGCCCATCCGATTCAGGGGGTACAGTTGCAAGCCCTTCGTATTTTTCGCTGGAAAGATCGGACTACGGACCAGTTTTATCGCGATAATCTTTATTATCCCGGTCACTACGCGGGCGATTCCCTATACGGCGGACCCAACGTATTACCAGACGATACCCCAGCCAGCAATGGTGCGCTCGCTTTTGGCGCACAGTACCATGGACAGGGTGCTAAAACCGCCGCATGGTTTTATCAGTTTGATCAATTTGCCAATATGTTTTATTGGGATGGTCATTATAGTTTGCCGACTCAATTTGTTCTTAAGCCCTTTGTTGACGCTCAATTCACTCGTGAATGGGGTGCGGGGGAAGCGTTTGCTAACACCGGAACCACGCTTTTTGGTCAGCCGGGTCAGGGTGTTAATAGTACCAACTGGGGCATAAAAACGGGTTTTACCTTTCCCCATGGGAGTTTGTGGTGGGGCTATGACGCGACGACATTGCATGCCCACGCCCTAGGAGGCGGTGCTATCATTTCTCCCTATACGATTGGTTATACGGCTGATCCGTTGTATGTGGACAGTATGATTCAGGGCTTGGTCGGTGTTGGTCCGGGGCATGGCTGGCGAGTACGGGCTGGTTATTGGGTATTACCCAAAGAAGTTCAGTTGACGGCTGGTTATTCACAGTTTACGACTTATTTTTCAGGAAATAGTAACTGGACCCACTTTAACGTGAGCTATTTCCCCCAGGGACCATTAAAAGGTCTTTGTCTACGAGATCAGGTGGAAGTTGGTAATGGTGGCGTAGAGGGGTTATTCCCCGGCTCTCCTCAACATAGCTTTGTCTATAACCGCGTGATGATGACGTATAAGTTTTGATCTACATTTTTCGGTTAACCGGAGTAATGGTTAACTGACAATTAAAGCACAAGGATTATCTGGCAGTACACGCAGCAACAATCTTCCAGGAGACAAAACCATGCATAATTTGGCATCAAATACCGCTAGTAATATGTCATTACATGGTCACGACAATGGCATTCTCGTAAAGGACTTTAATATTTTATAGAGGCATTGGTTTCCGGTAATAAGCTCATCATGAACTATTGGCGGTTTCAGAAAGTCCGATCTCACCAGAACGCTGTGTGGAAACAGCCCTTGATATCGGTGAGTTTGCCTTTGTTCATCGTCAACGCGGGTACCCCGCAGTGCCTGCTTATAGCACTTCGCTTACTGATCATGGGCTGAAGGTGGAGTGCTGGAGTAACATCAACCATTACCCAGCATCAAAAAAATACAGAACTGCTGAATATCAGTGCTTACGTGAATATGATGTTTATTTACCATTTAGCATACAATTGACCATACATTACCCCCACAACGGGAAATTAATCATTTTTCGAACATTCTGCCCAATATCATCTCGGCATACACGTTGCTTTACAACTATTTCAAGAAATTTTTTATTAAAAGAATCAATTTCTGACATTTACGCATTCACCTCACATCTTCATGATTTAGAATGCTCCATACCTAAAAGTCCAAAATTTTTTGGTGCTGATAGAGCTTCTTTAGACTATCGCCGTTTATTAAACCACATGGGCATTCACACCAACTTCATTTAAAATGAAGGAATACAGACAACGCAAACGCCTACCACCACCTCATTGCGGGTGGAGAAAATGAATGACAAATCCACTCTCATGCTGAAGCAAATAAAATCACTAGATTAACCATACCGGTAGGTGTTAGTTACCTTTTCTAGTCAATCCTAGACCCACGCCCTCCGTATCTGCCTGAGCACCAGCAAAAACGCCGGCACCCCCAGAAGTTCAGCAAATACGCCCACTGGAACATCCACAGCAAACAGATTGCGGGCCAGGGCGTCTGCGAGCAAAAGGTACGCGGCACCGAGAATACTGCTCCCCAGCAACAGACGGCGGTTGCCCGGCCCGAGCATCAGTCGCGCCAGATGAGGGATGATGAGCCCGATCCAGCCGATCATCCCCGCCATCATCACGGCCATAGCCGCCAGCAGCGTCGCGAGCACGATGACCAGCAAACGGATCTGGCGTACGGGCAGACCAAGGCTATGTGCCTCCTCGTCGCCCAGACTGAGGGCATCGAGACGATGACCTTGCAAGATCAACAGCGTGATCCCGACAAAAACCGGCAAGGCAAAGTAGGGTATTTGGCGCAGTGGCACATTAGAAAGACTGCCCATCAACCAGAAAACGATACTGGGTAGTTGCTGGTAAGGATCGGCGGCATATTTCACCAGTGAAAGCAGTGCGGTAAACAAGGCTCCGGCAAGTATACCGCCAATCACCAGCATCAGGGTGGGCTGCCCGGGAAAATGGCGGGCGATCAGATAAGCCATCGCAACGGCAATCAGTCCAAAAATAAAGGCGGCCACCTGCATCGTCCACCAGGGTCCGCCCAGGATGATGCCCAAGGCACCCCCGAAGGCTGATCCCGCCATGACGCCCAGAATATCCGGGGCCGCCAGTGGGTTGCGAAACACCGCCTGAAAGACGGTACCACTGGCCGCCAGCGCCGCACCCACGAGAATCGCCACGGAGAGGCGCGGCAGACGGACCTCGGTCATCAGCAAATGGATCTGCATGGCTTTTTCCGGCGACAACAGTGGGCTGCCCCGCAGCCATTGCCAGAATTGCAGCCAGGACAGCGGATAATGTCCCCAGGACATCTCCAGCAAGGCCATACCGGCCAGGAGCACGAGCAGCAATGACATGGTCAGCCTCTTGGCCGACCCTGGTAGTGCCGTTACCCTCACGGCTGCCACATCGACCGGGCCTGCGCCTTGGTCACGTTTTCCTGCAGGAAAGTTTTGAAGAAATCCTGTATCTCCTGATTCAGATGAATTTTTGACTGCTGGGGATACAGCGCGTGCGCCAGCCACAAAGCGCCCAAACCCTGCATGAAAGAAGGTGGACGATCCATCCAGTTAAAAGGCTGCCGGGGCACCAGATAAACCCGATGATCTTTTACCGCTTTGAGGCCTTGCCAGGCCGGAAGTCCATACACGCGCCGATAAAAAACCGGGTCCTGCACCAGAATCACGTCGGGATTCCAGGCCAGCACCTGCCCCATACTCACCCGTTCCATACCTTTCAGTGCCGTCGCCTTGCCGGTAAAGACGTTGTCACCGCCTGCTGCACGTATCACCTCGGTATGGGGAGAATCCGCCGAATCGGTCATCAGTCCATCCACGCCCTCTGCGTAATACACCGTCTGGCGCTGCGTGTGCGGGATGGTTGATCGCAGTTGACTGAGTTTATTCAGGATCTTCTGGAACTCCGTGGCCAGCAGCTCGCCGCGTACGCCTTGCCCCAACTTATCTCCCAGCAGACGGTACGCGGCCGGGTAGTCGTTCAGACTTTCAAGATTTACCGCCAGCGTGGGCACATCCATGCGCTGCAACTCATTACGCAGGCGGGCATTATCCAGGTAAGGTGCCCAGAGCAAAGCCAGCTTTGGATGTATAGCGAGGACGCGTTCCAATTCGGGCTTGTCGCCGGGGTCCCAACCACCCAGTACCGGCAAATTGCGCGTAGCCGGCAGGAGGTACTCCGAATTCGCACTCATACCCAGGCCCCCCATTTTGTTCAGCGGGAAATTCCAGCCGGCCAGCAAATCTGGGGCGAGACTGTAAACCAGCAGGGTCACCGGCGGCGCGGTGCCGTAAACACTGTGGGGCGGGAGTTGGGTGGGGGCCATGGCCGCCCACGAGGGCAACGAGAGCAACAGGCTGGCGCCCAATGCCGCAATGGGTAGGCGCCATTTGCCTGGCAAAGTATTAAACATGTCGTGTTCTCCTTGTCTTTCAGAAAACGGCCAGCAATGGTTGACGATTCACGACGGGAGCGAAGCCCGCCAATTCCAGGATTTTCTGTGCAGAGTCCGTCTGCAGGTAGGCGACAAAAGCACGGGCCAGTTCGGGTTCTGCTCCCTTGGTGGTAACTGCCACGGGATAGTGCATGGAAACGCCGACCGGAATATCCACGACATAGACATTCCCCGATACGCTGTTGGCCGTCGATGCAAAAATAAAAGCCGCATCTGCCCTGCCTTCCAGCACCGCTTTCAGAGGCTGGAGACCATCGGGGTATTCCTGCAGGCGTGCCGCCAGGTCTTGCCACAGCCCGGCCTTTTCCAGTGCCATGCGCGCATAACGTCCAGGCGGAACAGACTCGGGAGCAGCAATGGCAATGCGCGCATAGCGCTCTTCCATGAGGTCTTCAAGTCTGGGTGCCACCGGATAATCCTTCATCAAACAGACGAGTACGAGCCGATTTCGTGCATAGTTCACTGCCGTACCGGTCTGCATGAATCCCTGCCCTGCCGCCTTTGCCAGGATAGGCTCCGAAGAGGGAGCAAACACATCGGCGGGCGCACCTGCCGCCATTTGTTCCATCAGCGCACCACAAAAACCATAGGTGGGTTTCACAGAGACATCCGGGTGGGCGCTGGTAAAGCCCTGGATGATGTCTTGAAAAGGTTCGGCCAAGGTAAGGGAGGCAAAAATGTGTAGAGTATGGGTCATAGGATATTCCTCAGAAGACAGTTTCAAACAGGCCCCGCGTCTGCTCGGGGATACGGCGGAAGCAACCACTTTAGGCAAGATAACGCGGCGACCGTCGCTGATTTCGAGACACTCCGTGTCTATCCCATAAAGTGCGTGTAGATGTTCCGGGTGAAGCACTTCCGCAGGTGGGCCGTCAGCAAGCACACGTCCGTCCTTCAGCAGAATGACCCGGTTTGCTGTGGAAAGGGCGTGTTCCGGATAATGACTGCTCTGAAGGATGGCATAACCGCTGTCCGCCAAATCCTGAATCTGCGCCATCAGGCGGTGTTGATTACCATAATCCAGTCCGGTTATTGGCTCATCGAGAATAAGTACGGGCGACTCCTGGGCTAATGCACGGGCAATGATGACCAGTTGGCGCTGACCGCCGCTCAGTTCCGTATAGGAACGCTCCGCGAGAGCGCTTATACCCAGGCGGGCCAGAGCGGCTTCCGCTTGCTCCCGATCGTGGACGCTGGTACCTCCCAGCCAGGACTGATGCGGCATGCGGCCCATGAGCACCACGTCCCGCACCAGGAAGGGAAAGGCCGCACCATGATCCTGAGGTACATAAGCCAGTCGTTGCGCACGCTGTCTGGCGGATAGGGCATGTAAGTCGGTATCACCAAGGCGAATCCCGCCCCGCAACGGTTTCCTGATGCCGAGAAGCAGACGAATGAGGGTGCTTTTGCCACTGCCGTTAGCCCCCAGTAAGGCTACCGACTCTCCAGCATTCAACTGTAGCGAGACATCTTCCAGGACCATACGACGACCATAGGTATAGGCTAAATGTGAAGCGCTCAGCATCATGGGTTGGTATCCGCCAAACGAAAACGAATCGGCACTTCTACCCGCATGGCCACCGGTTTTCCGTCGCGGGTACCTGGGGTGAAACGCCAGTGCTGCACGGCTTTTTCTGCCGCCCGATCCAGGCTGGCGTAGCCGGAACTGCGGGCAATCGTTATTTTTTCCGGCAGACCGGTCACGTTTACCAGCACCCGCAGCAGTACGGTACCCTCCTCTCCCTCCCAGCGCGCCGACTGGGGATAATCCGGTGCGGGGTTGTGGGCATAGGCAGGGATGCTGGGGTGGGTTTCCGCCGCTGGGGCGGGAGGGGATGGCGGTAAAGCGGACACGACCGGTGCGACAGCGGCCGCTGCCGCCGGAACAGGCGCCCGAGACATGGTGGATGGGGCTGTGGGTGCTACGAGCGCACCCGGTGCCGAGGGCAAGGTGCGGACAGGCACTTTGACCTCCCGCAGCGGTCTGGGCGACAGCTTGGGGGTGGGAACGGATTTTCGCGGTATCGGTGCGGTGGTTCGGAGTGCTGGCGGTTTGGGAGCGGGCTGTGGGGCGGCGCTGGGCTGCGGCCAGGAAACCAGTTGGACCGCCATGGGCGGCGTGAGCACCGGCGTGGGCGGAGGCGATACCCGTATCCAGACGGCCAGAACCGCCAGAATACTCGTTTCTAGGACTAGAGCCAGCAGAAAAACCACGGCCCTGGGTGGGCGCTGCGGGTTGGCGGGGAGCGCCAGGCTGCTCACGGCTGCCCAGGACGGGTAGCGATGCCCATCTGGCTGATGCCGGCGTGGCGGCAGGCATCCATCACCTCCACGAGCTGCTGCAGGGTCACATTCTTCGCGCCAGCCAGAATGACCTGGGTATGGGCCGGATCGTTCTGCGCCAATTGTTGCTCCAGTTGGCTCAGACTGACGGTCTTATCCCGAAAATGCAGACTGCCGTCGCTTTGCAATTCAACGACCAGCAGAGTTTTTGGCAGAATCTGCGCACTGCTGCTGGTCGGCAACCGGGTGCTGATCCCTGATGCGGGGACCATACGCAAGGTAATCATGATAAAGAACACCAGCAAAAAAAGCATGATGTCGATCATGGGGATGATCTCTATGCGCCCCTTGCGGGCCTCAAAGTAACGCACCTCAGCTTTCCCCACGCCGCGCCAGCAGACTGATAGAGGCATCTCCATGGGCCCTGACAGGCTGTCGGTAGAGACGATTCAGTGTGCTCACCTTTGATCCTATCCATCTGATGCAGCACCAGACGTACACGTTGATTGAGCCCGTTAAAAAGCACCAGGCCAACAATGGCAATAGCCAAACCCGTTGCGGTAGCCACCAGGGCTTCCGCCACATGACCTGTAATGGCCATTGGCGCAGTACCTGGGTTACCCAGTATCTGAAAGGCATTAAACATGCCAATGATGGTGCCCAGCAGTCCGAGTAAGGGCGCCAGAGTGACGGCCGTATCCAGAATCCATAAACCCCGGTCCAGCATGGTAGCCTGAGCCAGCATGGCCTCTTCGGCGTAGGCCTCGCCACTATCCAGATCATGGGATTCTAAAACTGCCGTCAATACCGCCTGCTGCGGACCAGACGGTGCCTTGGCCAGCCCTTCCCCCAGAGCGTCCCGACCCTTCGCCCCCTGAATATCCCTCAGGAGCGCCTCGCCCTGGCGTAAAAGCCGAGCCAAGGCCCAACTCCGCTCCAGCGCCACAAAGAGCACCACCAGTAACAGCAGGGGCATCAAGTACAGGATACCCCCGGATACCGCCGCCAGATGCCACCAGGTTTGCATGGTCTGCCCCCTAAAACTGCAGCGAAACCGTACCCGCCACCGTAATCGGCGCGCCCGGATAAAAAAGTGCACCAGACGATTGCAGATAGCTGGTATCCATCAAACCGATGTAATGGCGGTTGAAAAGATTCATGATGGCCAGATTGGCGCTTAATGTACCGATGCCTGCCAGATGTTGTTTGTACCCGAAATTGAGGTTCGCCAGGAAATAACCAGGTACCACCTCGGTATGCATGGAATCCACATAACGGCTGGTAAGGTACTGGACATTCGGTGAGACAGAGAACCTATGATAACGATAAGACGCGCCCAAGCTGCCCACGAAGAGCGGTGTATCGGGGAATTGCAATCCCTTCACCGGTAATATGCTACCACCGAGCGTACGGATATTTTGGGTAAAATTCGCACGATCATAGGCGAGATTGCTGAAAACTGTCAGATCAGGCAATGGATTTACGCCGGCAGAGAGTTCTGCGCCCCAGGCATGCCCCGTGCCGGCGTTCTGGTCATAGGAGATGCCCACCCGCGGATCGTAAAAGGTCACATATTTGTTGTGATAGGTGGCAAAAAAAAGCGCGGGGCGCAGATACCAGCGGTCGTAATGGATATTCAGGCCGAGGTTGAAGGCGTTGGAGGTTTCCGGCTTCACGGTGTCCCAGCCGGACTGTACGGTTAAGCCAGCCTTTTGAAAGGCGGGCCAATTCATCTGCAGTTGCGGCCAGTTATTGAAAGCCGGCGCGCCATTATCCCGGCTATAGGCGAAGGTAGCCTGTATATGCGGAGTGGCCTCATAAACCATCCCGAAGTATGGCAGCCACTGGTAAAAAGTATGCCCGGAGGCGCTGCGTATCGAGTTGACAGAAGTGGCCTGGGCGAGGGCTGCGTCGTAGGACACATTGCCGATCCCCTGGGTGTTATATACCGTGAAAGAGGGGGTCTGCTCCATCAGATAGCGCGCACCGCCGGTCACCTGCAGTGCCCCGAAATCGTGGGATACCGTGAAATAAGGGCTGTTAAAGACATGATCTGCAGTCGCCCGCGCCAGCAACGCCCAGCCGCCAAAGGTCAGCCCGCCGGCGGGATCAATACGATATATTTTCCAAGATGTAGGTGGTCCAGGCGGATTCAGATTCTCGAACCAGTAGCCCACGGTCACCTGAGTCCCGGCAAAACTCCCGTGATACTGGGCAACAAGACCGTAGGAATGGTGATTGATCCCCCAATGTAGCAGACCCGGCTGATCTCCTCCGATGGCGCTCTTTCCCATGAGATAATAGCCATTTTCCTGGCTGTAAAAAGGTTTGAGCACAAAGGTACTCTGCGCATTGGGGTGCCAGTTCAGTTCACCGAAAATGGCATAATCCTGGAATTTTTGCCGGTTGTAACCGTAATAATTGACATCTTGTGCGGCGTTTCCCGTCAGGTGAGCGTTGTAACCCAGATTATAATATTTACCAAGATCACTGGCCTGAGCATAACTGAGCGGACGGTAATTGTTCTCTTTCATATTGTCATAAGCGGCATAGAGCTTGGCGGTTAGGGTGGGGCTGAAGTTCTGACTGATGCCAATTTCACCGTTATAGCGAAAATCCGGTGAGCCCCCGGGACCCCGCCATTGACCGGCATGAGTATATGAACCAGAGACAAAAAACCGGGTTCCGGTAGGCAGGGCACCAGAATCCAGACGGATAAAAGTGCGATGAAAATCGAAAGAGCCGAAACTCTGACTGACCAAACCGCCAAATTGTGCCTGCGGCCAAAGCACCTCACTGTTCAGATAACCCTGAGTGGTAAATACCGACAGATTGTTGGGTGCAAAGGGCGGACGCAGCAAAGTGACGCTGCGGATATCCTCCATATCGAAAAGAAACTGTTCGCCGGGCCCGGGATTGATGGCCGACAGAGGCAGTCCTTCTACCGTACCGATGCCACCGTGCGGATTGCGCTCGCCCCGGATACGAACACCTTTATTGCCGCCGGGGACATTAGCGAGTCCGTAAGGGTCGGGATTTTGCGCCATGACTGAGGGTAGCAGTGAAATGGCCTGATAAGGATTACTCTGACCCGGTCCACTCAGTATTTTCAAGGCGGAACCGCTGATGGTTTCGCCTTGCTCAGCACCCGACGCAGGAATCTGCAATGCGCCTTCGGGCCGCGCTTTCACGGTGACGGTACCCAAGGTCGGCAGCGGGGTATCTGCCCAAGCGGAAACCGCAGTTCCCCCAAAGGCGCTAGCTATAGCTAAATATAATGAATGGCGTAAAAATAGCTTCATGTCCTTGCTCTCCTAAGGGTGTAGTTGCGCGGCAATCGTGCTGAAGGGCACCCGCAGCGGTTCAGCAAAGGTGGTGCGGCGGTTGATCATGCGGATGGACAGAGATTCCACCCAGCGCCAGTACTCCTCAACCACCTCCAGAGGAAATGCGACATTGCGTAGGGCCTGTACGTAGAGATCCAGCCAGAGTTCACGATCCTGTTCCTTGATGGTGAACGGAAAGTGCCGTTCGCGCAGATGGGGATGACCTTTGCGTTCCGTATATAACTTCGGTCCTCCGCAGACCTCTGCGTGAAAATCTGCAGTCAATTCGACAGCTTTCCAGAAGTGCTTTTCATTACTGCCAAAGATGGGCTGGAGCGGGCTATGCCAAATCAGACGGTGGTGTTCCACAACCAATTCCCGGACTTTGTGCACCCCAGCCACCCGACCTACCCGGCTGGTCGGAAAAATCACTTCGGGAAAATGCATATCGGTAACGGCAGGACGCACAATGGATTCCTCCTCACCGAAATGACGGATATCCAGTGTCTCCGAACCGGGGCAGTGCGGACCCTGCTCCGAGAGGACAGCATCATTGTGAACGGACAACTTCAAGACGGCTGATTTTTCCTGTTCCATGTTCATTCCCCATCTCCATATATGACCGGATATGACGCATGATGCGTATATCTCCAGTGAAACTGCACCAAGACCCGCAGGTGCGTGCCACGAATGTGATATATTTGCATAAATATAACGTTGCCCGACGTGGACGGCAACCACGAATGAACAAGCAATAACTGTTCCATAAAATAACCACCATATTATCATGTGGTTATATTTTAACATCACGTAAGAAACTGAACATCTTGTACGCTTTGTTACCTACTTACATATCCGTATCTCATCAAACCAGCGGTGCCAGACAAATTTTGTCGTAAATCTGACCAGACCCTACAAAATGCTATCCAACGACAGCCTCGCCCGCCCCTGCCCGCACCCGTAAGAACTTCATATATATCATCTACCAAGCTGTTTATATGCGTAATATAGCGTTACATGCCAGCGCCGCTACCCCATGGTCTGGATCCGGTATAAATATTGCTGGATACCCATAAAGACACAGTCAAGAGGACGGGAACCGTGCTAGATACAATCATTGTTGGTGGTGGCTTGTGCGGGCTTGCATTGGCCAAAAGCCTGCAGGAGCGCGGGCAGGATTTCACACTCTATGAAGCGCGTGAGCGTATGGGCGGGCGTATATTTTCCGTACGCTGTCAGCGCAATAATCTGGCGGTGGATCTGGGAGCAACCTGGTTCTGGCCGGATACCCAACCGCGCGTCACCCGGATGATCTCTGGCCTCGGGCTCGACACTTTTGCCCAGCACGACCAGGGTAACATCCTGCGCCTGAATACAACGGATGAAAAACCGGAGGTCATGGAGTTGACGGAGGTACATGGGGGTGCCCGGCGCGTGGTAGGCGGGATGGGACGTCTCGTGACCGCCATGACCGCGCAACTCCCTGTGGACCGGTTGCACCTGGGCCATACGCTGCTATCCGTGGAGGAAGATGACGATCACGTTATTCTGAGTTTCCGCCACAACGAAAGGATCGTGCAGGTCAATGCGCGTCATGCGGTTCTGGCCCTCCCTCCCCGTCTGCTGGAAGAACACGTCCATTTCGATCCTCCCCTGAACGCGTCCCTGCGCGAGGCCATGCGCGCGACCCACACCTGGATGGCCGATCAGGCCAAGGTGGCCGTTGCATACGATCAGGCGTTCTGGCGGGAATCGGGCCAGTCCGGGAACGCCTTCGTCACCCACGAACAGGTGGTACTCCCCGAAATTTTCGACGCCTGTGATGCCACCGGCGAGCAGGCCGCACTCGGCGCCTTTTTTTCCCTCCCACCGGCATTTCGCGCCACCATCCCGCCCGCCACCTTGGCCTTGCTGATCTCCAGCCAACTGGTACAGGTTTTTGATCTGCCGGCAGAAGACGGAGAACAACATGTCCATGACTGGGCTCAGGAAGCCTATACCTGTAGCACCCTGGACCGTACGCCTCCCAGTACGCATCCCGAATACGGCAACCCGAGCCTGCGACTGCCGCTCTGGGAAAACAAGCTATTTTTCGGCGGCTCTGAAACGGCGGGCTATGGCGGCGGCTATCTGGAAGGCGCCCTGGAATCCGCCGCCCGCATTCAGCGGACACTCGTGTCTGACCCCATATCGCTCGGCCCGGAAGCACTGAACGGCCCTGCCGACAACACCGCCTGCATCGCCATATTCGGTACATGGGTGACCGCGCAACAGCCGGATTTGCTGGCGACCTATCGCCGCCACCTCAATCAATATCTGGCCCGCCAGCACAAGGAACAGTTGACCCAGCGCGCCCTGCTCGACACCATGGAGCAGTTCTATAGCGAGGCATTGCGCCAACTGAGCGAATTGCCTTTTGACACCAGCGGCACGGGTATCCATAAGGGGCGTTCTGATCTAACGCCGGAAGTGCATGCACCTTTCGCAACCGTTCATCAGACACTGATCAGTGAGGCCCTCGCCTTCAACCGCAGTTCCTGTGCGCTCTCCAATTTTCCCGAAGAGCACGAACCCGGCAAGGAATACCTGTCCACCATCGCCCGCGACCTCGCTGCCGCCTGGCGGGAGTTTGCCCTCAGCAGCAATGCCGTGCTCCTCGCCAAAGCCGTTCCCGTCACCGAGAGCCAGCGGACGCATTGAGTTTACCAAACGTGATAAAGCATGCATTTTGTCGCAAAGCCTACATCTGTTGTTTACGTTGTTTTTCTGGGGCATTTATCCAACAGACTGTTTATATTGAAATTAACAAGACAGCCGCATCTGGAATGAAGATTGCTTAGGTTAATGCAACAGTATCTTCAGATCACCGACAGATCGGTAACAGGAGTACACCATGCATATTGTCGTCTGTATCAAACAGGTTCCCGACAGTGCCCAGATTCGGGTGCATCCGGTCACCAATACCATCATGCGGCAGGGTGTACCCGCCATCATCAATCCCTTCGACGTTTTCGCCATCGAAGAGGCCTTGCGCCTCAAGGACCGCCTCGGTGGGCGCGTCACCGTGCTGACCATGGGGCCGCCCCAAGCGGAAGACGCACTGCGCAAGGCCATCGCCTATGGTGCCGACGACGTGATACTCCTGACCGACCGCGCCTTCGCCGGTGCCGACACCCTAGCGACTTCCTTCGCCCTGGCACAGACCATCCGCAAAATTGGTGAGGAACATCCCGTAGACCTGGTTTTCACTGGCAAGCAGACCATTGACGGCGATACCGCGCAGGTCGGGCCGGGCATTGCCAAGCGCCTGGGCCTGCAACTCCTCACCTACGTATCGGCTATCGACACATTGGATCTTGAGGAGCGCAGCATCACCGTACAACGCCGTTCTGAAGGCGGTGTGCAGGTGATCCGGACCCGTCTGCCTGCCTTGATCACCATGCTGGAAGGCAGCAACCAGATCCGCTTCGCCGGCATGGATGATATGTTCCGCTCGGCCCGCTTTGAGGTGCCGAAATGGAACAAAGAGCGCGCCGGTATTGAGGACGTCAGCAAAATCGGCCTCAAGGGATCGCCCACAGTGGTCAGCAAAATATTCACCCCCAAGCCCCGGGCCGTGAAGGCACAGATGATCGGCACCGATCTGGACGCCAGCGGCACCGCCAACGCCATCCTGGATATTCTCAGCGGCCAGCACCCGCGCCTGGCGCAGGAACTCGGCCTGATCACCCCATAAACGCACAAGGAGCATTCGCATGAGCGAGAACACTGCCGCACCCGCAAAGCCCAAAGGCAAAAAGCGCCTGGAGCTGGACCCCCGCCTGGCGGCCTACAAGGGGATCTGGGTGTTTGTCGAAATGGAACGGGGCCAGGTACACCAAGTATCCTGGGAATTGCTCGGCGAAGGGCGCAAGCTGGCCGATATTCTCAACGTCGAACTGAGCGCCGTCATCCTCGGCGGCAGCAGCGATGAACTTGGATCTGCCGCCCACAGCGCCTTCACTTATGGCGCCGATGTCGCCTATATCGTGGCCGATCCCATTCTCACGGACTATCGCAACGAGCCCTACACCAAGGCCATGACCGACCTCGTCAACCGCTATCAGCCGGAAATTCTGCTGCTCGGCGCCACCACCCTGGGCCGCGATCTCGCCGGTAGTGTGGCCACCACCCTGCTCACGGGTTTGACCGCAGACTGCACGGAACTCGCTATTGACCCTGACAATCGCGGACTCCTCGCCACCCGTCCGACCTTTGGCGGCAGCCTGCTCTGCACCATCCAGACCCTGAACTACCGCCCGCAGATGGCCACCATCCGCCCCCGGGTCATGGCCATGCCAGATGTCCTGCCAGAACGCAGCGGTCGTATCATTTCTGAAAACCTGCAGATGCAGGAAGACGACATTATCGCCAAGGTCCTGGAGTTCATCCCCGACGAGGCTCAAGAGCAGGCTCAACTCGCCTATGCCGACATTATCGTGGCGGGCGGCCGGGGCATGGGCAGAGCGGAAAACTTTCGTCTGATCTGGGACCTAGCTGCCGTGCTCGGCGCCGAAGTGGGCGGATCGCGTCCGGTGACCCATGCCGGCTGGCTACCCGCTGACCGTCAGGTCGGGCAATCGGGCAAGACCGTGCGCCCCAAGCTCTATATTGCCGCGGGCATCTCCGGGGCGATTCAGCACCGCGTCGGCATGGAAGCCTCCGACGTCATCATCGCCATCAACAACGATCCCCATGCGCCCATCTTCGACTTTGCCACTTATGGCATTGTCGGCGACGCCTTGCAGATCCTTCCCGTCCTCACCGACGCCTTTCGCAGCCGTCTGGCTGTGAACCGCCGGGCTGGTTAATTACAGGAGTCATAACATGGCCGAAAAATTTGATGCCATTGTGGTAGGTGCCGGCCCCGCCGGTAATGCAGCCGCGTATACCATGGCCAAGGCGGGTCTGAGCGTATTGCAACTGGAACGAGGTGAAACCCCCGGCACCAAAAACGTCCAAGGGGCCATTCTCTACGCCGACGCGCTGGAGCGCATCATTCCCGATTTCCGCGACGACGCCCCGTTGGAGCGCCACGTCATCGAACAGCGCATGTGGGTGCTGGATGAAAAATCCTTCATCGGCACCAACTATCGCTCGGACGCCTTTAACAGCGACCAGCCCAATCGTTATACCATCCTCCGGGCGCCTTTCGACAAGTGGTTCTCCGGGAAGGTCAAGGCCGCAGGCGGCCTGGTCATTTGCGAGACGACGGTCACCGAGCTCATCCAAGAAGGCAAAAAGGTCATCGGCGTCCGCACTGACCGTGAGGGGGGCGATATTTATGCCGATGTGGTGATCCTGGCGGATGGCGTCAATTCGCTGTTGGCCAAAAAAGCCGGTTTCCATGGCGAACTCGAAGCCAAAAACGTCGCGCTTGCGGTCAAGGAAATTCACTTTCTGCCCGAGGAGGTCGTCCAGAGCCGTTTCAACATCAAGGGCAACGAAGGGGTGGTCATTGAAATCGCCGGTGCCGTCACCCACGGCATGGTCGGCACCGCCTTCCTCTATACCAACAAGGAATCCATCACGCTGGGCATCGGTTGCCTGTTGTCCGACTTCAAAAAAGCGGGCATCGCGCCCTATACCCTTCTCGAAGAACTCAAGGCGCATCCGGCCATTGCCCCGTTGATTGAAGGGGGCGAAATGAAGGAGTATGCCGCCCACCTGATTCCCGAAGGGGGCTATAAGGCCGTTCCGACCCTCTACGGCGAGGGCTGGATGATTGCGGGGGACAGCGCCGGGCTGGTAAATGCGGTCCACCGCGAAGGCTCCAATCTGGCGATGACCAGCGGCCGGCTGGCCGCAGAAACGGTTATCGCGCTGAAAGAGATGAAGCTCCCGTGTACGGCCCTCCATCTTGCCCGTTACAAAACCGCGCTGGACGACAGCTTCGTCATGAAAGATTTGCGCAAGTACAAGGAATTGCCTGAAACCCTGCACGGCAACCCGCATTTCTTTTCGGTTTATCCGCAACTTCTCAACCGCGCCGCGCATACCATGCTGATGGTCGATGGTCAGGATAAGCACAGCAAGGAAAAGACCATTCGGGGCAGCTTTGTACAGCAACGCTCGTTGTGGGGTTTGGTAGGAGACGCTTACCGCATGTGGAGGGCAACGCGATGATCAAGATCGAAGAGAAACTGTTTCAAAACCGCTACCGGGTCGATGAAGGCCGGCCGCATATCCAGATCAGCAATCCCCAGGTCTGCGCGGATGATTGTAAAACGCAGTCCTGCACCTTCGCCTGTCCTGCGGCCTGTTACGCCAAAGACGAGGGCGGTGGTGTGGTCCTGACCACGGACGGCTGCCTGGAGTGCGGCACCTGCCGGATCATTTGTTCCGAATATCGCAACGTGGATTGGTCCTATCCACGGGGCGGTCACGGCATCCTCTTTAAGTTCGGTTAAGTGGGAGCATTTCATGAGCAAACCAGAACGCCACGTCTTTGTCTGCGTTCAGTCCAGGCCGCCGAACCATCCCAAGGGCTCCTGCGGCGCCCAAGGCTCTGCGGATTTGCTCCGCGCTTTTCAGGATACCTTTGAAGCACGCAAACTCTGGGGGCGTTTCGCCCTGACTCAGTGCGGTTGTCTGGGACCCTGCGGCGAGGGTCCCAATGTGCTGGTTTATCCCGAAGGCATCCTTTATGCCGGAGTACGTCAGGATGATATCGACGTCATTATCGACGAACATCTGATCGGCGGAACACCCGTCACCCGCCTCTACCCGACGCCGGAGGCTTGGTCCAATGAGCCCTGACGGTGCCCTCCGCGAGATCACCCTGCCCTTTGCCGACCCGACCGGGCAGGCGGCTTCGCTGCTGGAGGCTGCACTGGCCAGTAGCACGCACCCGACCGAGGTGGAAAAACTGCTGAGGCAGTATCTATTGACCGATCCAGACTACCTGCCCGCCTATTTTGCCATGTACAAGTTGCTGTTTCGCCAGTCCCGGCTAGCGGAGGCCGAAGAGATCGCACGCACCGCTCTGGCCAACGGGGCACGACTGGGCGGTTTCCCCCCCAACTGGCAGCACCTCGCTCTAGACACGGCAGACTGGTTCGTGATTCACAGTCCTGCCCATTTTTATCTCTTCACCCTGAAGGCCCTGAGTTTCATCCTGTTACGCCGCAAGCAACTGAACGAATGCCAGGAAGTTCTGGAAAAGATCAGTGAACTGGACCCCCACGATCTGATCGGGGCCTCCGTCATCCGCGCCTATGCCGATGGCCTGACGGCGCATTGCGTCGGATGAAGTGCCAGACAAGATGACATACCCACCCAGCGCGCCCATGCTGAGCATCTCGCCCTTTAACGCGATGGAAGAAGCGGGAACTGCCGTACTCACGCTGACTGAAGGGCTGGAGAAAGAAGAGTTTCTCGCGTCCCGCCTCACCCGCGCGGAAACTCGACGCCAACTTCGCCTCATGAGTCAGTCCGCCCTGTTCCTGTCGCCAGAGATCCACGCCCTATTGGTGGAAATAGACTGGGAAGGCTGGCGCGCCCTCGACCAGCGCCTCGCGACCAGTGATAAAGCAGAGGACACCCTGCTTTGGCTCGCGGTGCGCGCGCTGGCACCAGATACCTTGATGTGGCTGCGGGTGTACCGCAAAAACCAGCCGGAATGGTTTAAAGAGGACAACGGATGGTAATGCGCTTCTACATGACCCCCGGATCGTGCTCCACCGGCATCCATATCCTGCTGGAAGAACTGGACCTCCCCTTCGAGGCATGGGTCGTCAATCTGCCTGCCGGCGAGCACCACAAGCCCGAGTACTGCGCCATCAATCCTAAGTCTACCATTCCCACCCTAGTGCGTCAGGACGGCACGGCGCTGACTGAATTCCAGGCCATCGCTTGGTGGCTGGCACGCACCCACCCCAAGGCGAAACTACTGCCAGAGCATCCCGACGGCGAGGCGCGCGTGCTGGAAGTCATGGACTATGCTGTCGGCACCCTGCACGGCCAGGGCTTCGCCCGCATTTTCATTACGGACACCTTCACCCCCAACGCCGCCGATCACGCAGCCGTGCAGGCGCGCGGACGAGAAATCATTAATCAGGGATTCACCATCATGAATGACGCCCTTGCCGGATTAGATTATGTCACCGGCGGTTTCTCCATCGCCGATGCGGCACTGTTTTACGTAGAATTCTGGGCAGACCATCTGAGCATCCCACTACCTGAACATTGCGATGCCCACTACCAACGCCTGCGGACCAGGCCTGCCGTGCAGCGTGTACTGCACGAGGAAGGGTATCGGTGACAACGGAAAACGCAAACTGCTTTGTTCTGGCGGAAATGTGCACCCATCATTATATCTTCCAGGGCGCTGGCGAGGATCGGGATACGGCCCGCCGTGCCCTGCTCAACGTCTGGCAGGCGTACCGAAACCGTCTGGTACAACATCACCCCGAGTGCCGCGACCGAATCCTCGATGAAAAACACATTGAATCTCGCTTCGTGATCAGTTATCAAATAATGAGAGCAGATGCCCGTAACCCAGTCATTTCAGCCGACACAGGAGCCCGCCCATGAACTACGCCTTCCCGCCCGCCCCTGTCGTGACCCTAGACGCCATGTCCAGCAACCCTTTCCCAGTGCGACGCATTTTTTGCGTCGGGCAGAACTACGCCGATCACGCCCAGGAAATGGGCGCCGCGCCCGATGCCGAACCCTTCTTTTTCATGAAACCGGCCAGCGCCATCCTGCAGAATAATTCGGTGCTGCCCTACCCGCCCGGCACTACCGACCTACAGCCCGAGGTAGAACTGGTGGTGGCGCTACACAAGGGTGGCAAAAATATCCCAATGGACAAGGTCGATTATGACTACGTGTTCGGCTATGCCGTGGGTCTGGACATGACCCGTCGCGACCTGCAACGCGCCGCCCGCGAAAAGGGCCGACCTTGGGAAATGGCCAAGGCGTTCGACCATTCGGCGCCCTGCACGGCCATCACGCCCGAGTTCTATTCAGGGACTATCGCCCGTGGCAAGATCGAACTCAAGGTGAATGGTCAAATCCGCCAGAGCGCCGATGTCGGTGACATGCTCTGGAAAGCCCCCCAGATCGTCCATCTCCTGTCGAATCAGGTCGAACTCTTTCCCGGAGACCTCATCTTCACCGGCACCCCCGCCGGCGTGGGTCCCGTGGTGAAAGGCGACATGATTGAGGCCGCTGTTGCCGGGCTGGAACCGTTGACCATCACCATCGGCTAACCCGATCACCCCCCAATCGAAACAGGAATAACCCAATGCCCACAGCCGACCTCCTCGAACGCAATCGCCTGATCTTCTGTCACTTCGACAGCTACAGTACTGCCCTGCGCTTCGTTCGCATCAACGACAGTGTGATACTGCCAGCGCCACTGCCGGAGAACACCAGTATGGTTGCGGCACCCGCAGAGACCGTCGATACGCCCACTGATGTACTGCATGCCGTATTGGAGAAATTGAACATAAATCCCAGCCAGATAGATCTGGACGACGGTTTCGAGGCTTGGCTGTCTACCGACACCGGCCCCATTCAGATCCACCTCGCCCGCTTCACGACATTTGAAGCCCCACACGAGGCTATCGCTCCCCACGATGGCGTTTTCAAGCCCATCAGTGAGCTGCGGCGCCTGCCGATGACGGAGTTGGCGCTGCTACGCCAAGCCTTCAATCTGATTCTGGGCGGTTAGGTTAGAGTTTAAAATGGAAGCTATCAAAGCACTGGATGCTGGATGACCCAGCACACCCTCCCGAACTGGCCCAAGACGCGAGAATTTTCTCTCCGCCTTGGGCCTTTTTTTATCATGGGCTCTCATGATGCTTCATGCTAGCGCAATGCTAAAAGTAAACAAAAAGTAAACGCAAACGAAAAAAAACGCCTAGCAAAAAGTGCTAAGCGCTTGTTTCTTTTGGCTCCCCGGGACAGGCTCGAACTGCCGACCTAGTGATTAACAGTCACCCGCTCTACCGACTGAGCTACCGGGGAAAAGTCCGCGTATCCTAGCCTTCATGCATGCTGGCGTCAAGGTCATCACCCAGAGAAACTTGATGACTATTCCCGAGGCTTCTCAGCGCGTTTTTTTCGCGATAGACTCCGCGACAAATGATATAAATGATCGAGCTGCTCCACTCTTGTCCGGTGACTTTGCACTATGATGTTCCTGAAACACCTGCCTACCGTGCAGGAACCACGGCTGTACATGGCACTCGAACGCACTTACTTGGGTTACTTCAAACTCCTGTTTGTGTCTATTGGTACTGGGCTGGTTTCAGAGCGTTTGGCTGTGCTCTTCGTGGCTTTGCACTACGCCAAGCTGGGGCATTTTTTTCATGGGCTTTTTAACCTACTTACCTGGCCCGCTATCGTATTGATATTTGTGGTAGGCTTTAACTTTATGCTTGACTTGAAACACATTGAGAAGGGACCCCCTGTGGCAGCAAAAGAGATTATTGATCCGCGCATATACATGGCTGCCGAACGTACCTTTTTGGCTTGGGTACGCACTGGCATTGGGCTGATTGCATTTGGCTTTGTTATTGAGAAGTTTGATTTTTTTCTCGAACAATTATCGATTATGTTGCATACCAAGTTGGTGATGGGCGAAGGCTTCTCGGGAATGGGCATTGTCTTCATATTGCTGGGGGTAACCAATCTGGTCATTGGCGGCATCAACTTCATCCGCACCGTCAAAAAGGTCGATGAAGGGACTTACCATATTCACAAATTTCTTTACGGACTATATGGGGTGATTCTACTCGGCATCACGGTAGCACTAGCGGTGATGATTATCCGGGTTTCTCTTTAATAGCAAATGGCCGTACTGACTACGTTTCGCTACAGAGCGACTAAGGTTAAGGGGTCCTCATAGGCCCAGTAGCAAGCGTGAAAGGGATAGGTTTCTGATCCTTTACGGGCATTTCTCCATACGGGTAGGCCACTTTCCACCAATATCTTTCGGCATTCCGCTACCCGGCGATCATAGGCCGCAGCCGGAATACCGGCATGCCCGCCCCAAGCGACAATAACTCCCGCGCTTTCCGTCAAGGTTTGTTGAATCACGCGATCATTATCTGGGCCAACGACCTGCGCAGCACCCTGCGCGCGCAAAGTAACGCCAACTTCTTTACTATCCGTACCGCGCAATGCATACAAGTTAAGGATGTGCACTCCCCCACTCTCTGGAAAATTCCGCCAGACATATTCACAGGCTGTGCGCACCGTTTTGTCGGCTACAACAGCGCTCGCACTGGAAGGATTTTTCAGGAACACAGCGATTTTGTCACCACGACGTTCCTTAAAAGGCAAGCGCAAACCATAACGCCACATACGGCAGGGTGAAAAATCGGCTTCTATACCGGCGAGATCTACCGCAGGTGCATGCTGAACCGTTCTGCCAATACGTAAGATACTTTTGCCAATAGGCACCTTAAAGTACGTCCTTAATGAGCATAATCACTGAAAAAATCTCAGCAATAATACCGAAACCCACGATAAAAAGAACATGTATCAAATCACCTACTAATCTTGAAAAATCAATTCGGAAGGTAATGATAGACCAGAAATCGTCTACTGCAGAAAAAAACAACATCAGCACAACCAAAACAGGAATTCCAACAATGGCTAACAACCAAATCATATTCCCACCCCCAAATAGATGACTCAACAGGGTTACGGGTAGCCTCCAAAACGGCCATGCCCTAAATGGGGACTTACCCTGCTGAATAAAAAACCATTCCGAGACTAGTGGTCCAGAATATCACGCGTAGTCAGGTCAAGAAAGTTAGACCCTACAGATGCATCAATCTGCTTTGCGTATCACCGCAACAGTATGTTGCAACACTCTACGTCAGTAATAACCTATAAAAAACAATCTAATAAACAATATGGCCTGTTGCATGTGCAAGTCAGCCTACCCAACAAAACATATAATTAACATATAGTTAATTTTTGGCACAGTTTCTGCTTATAGACTGACAAATCCTTCAGGTGCCATTGGCCTCAAATTTTTTAAGGAATCTGTCTATGAAAAGAAACACCTGGCGTAACACACTATGCTGCGGCGTGCTTTTGTTGGGCATGAGCTCGGGCGTCGCCTGGGCTGGGCCGGAGTTGATACGCGTTGCTTCTGCACCGGGCATCGGCCCCGTTCTGGGTGGACGCGTGATTCCGGCTTTCACGGTTACCCTCCGCGCCCAGATCGCTGGTCGGGTGAAATATGTCGCGGGTGAGGCGGGTATGCCCATTGCGCCGGGACAGCCGCTGGTGGCCTTGGATGATAACCAGTTGCTGGCGCAGAAAGCGCAGGCTATCGCCGCTTATCAAGCGGATGAAGTCGCGCTGCGTAACGGATATTCGCAATATGGTTACCAGTTATACAGTTATAATCCGCCCTCTTTCATGAATCCATTTACTTGGATGGGACAGGGCTTTTCCGCCATGATGGGCAAAACCCAGAATCCTTGGGCAACCTATCAGTCCGATCTGGACAACCGTAAGGCCGCCGCACTGCGTGCGCAGACGCAACTCGAAGCATCGGCGTGGCGGATTCGCCAGATTGAAGCGGAAATGGATAATTCCGTATCCATGGCGCCCTTTCAGGGGGTGGTCTTACAAAAAGAGGTCAATCCGGGGGATATTGTCCAAGCCGGACAGCCGCTCATGGTAGTGGGGAGCGGTGGGCCTCAACAACTGCTGGTCAAAGTCCCCGAGAGTCTGGCGGGTAATCTCGATCCCGGCCAATCCCTGGAAGTCCATCTTTCTGACCGTGACCTTCTGGTATCGGGCACCGTAACCCACATCGCCCCCCAAGCCGATCCGCAAACCCATACGGTCGCGGTGAAGGTGACGCTACCGCGTGATCTGCCCGCGCGTATCGGCGCCTATGCCACCGTCAGCCTGCCCAGTGAAGGGGCCTCCGCGCAAGCCGAACCGGCTATCCCCCGCTCCGCGCTCCTTCCTGGAACAGCACTGCCCTCTGTTCTAGTCGACCATCAGGGCGTTACCGAAATGCACGTCCTGCGCCTCGGCGGCCCCCTTCCCCATGGCATGATTCAGGTACTGGCAGGAGTTCGGGTGGGTGAAATATTGGTTAACCAGCCCCCGGCGGGCATTGGTTCGGGTTATCACCTGCAGATCAACGCGACAACCGGAGAATAAATAGCATGCACAATGGTTGCCAAACACCTCCGCCGGAATCCCCGGAAACCAAACCCGCCAAGCATCTCGGACTGGCGGGTTCTATTGCCCGCATTTTTGTCAGCTCACCACTCGCCCCGCTGTTGCTGATTGTGTTGCTGGCTGCCGGTTTTCTGGGATTGATCTCGACGCCCCGCGCTTCCAATCCGCAGATATCGGTACCGATGATCGATATTTTTGTGGGCTATCCCGGTCATTCGCCCGCTGAGGTTTCGCGGATGGTCAGTGATCCGCTGGAAAGGATGATGAGTGAGTTACCGGGTGTGCGCCATGTGTACTCTGTCTCACAACGCGGTGAATCCATGGTCACGGTCCGTTTTCAGGTGGGGCGGCGTATGGGGCCTTCACTGGTGGAGGTCTACAACAAACTCGCCGCCAATATGAACCGCATCCCACCTGGCGCGAGCCATCCGCTGGTGCGCGCCAAAGGCATCAATAGTGTGCCTTTCATGACTTTCACCTTGTGGTCGCGGGCGGTGGGGCCTGCGACGCTGAATGAAATCGCCAGAACCGTTTTGCAGCATCTCAAACAGGTGCCACAAACGGGCGAGAGCTTTATCGTGCACGGGCCACAGGAAGCCCTGACCGTGGATATTCATCCGGGCCGTTTGGCCGCTTATGGCATTACCCCACAACAAGTGGCGCAAACCATCCAAGCATCCAATGCCCAAACGGAAACCGGCAACACCGATGTGCAGAATATGCAGATGCGCATTGTGACCGGACAGTTTCTGCGCACGCCTGCCGAAGTCCGCAATCTGGTGGTCGGCGTCTATGACGGTGAACCCGTTTATCTGTTTCAGGTTGCTGAGGTACGCCTCGGTCCGAGTGACCCCCATAGTCTGGTGACCTATTACCAGAAAGCGCAGAACCATCAGCCTGCCGTGGATGGCGCTCCGGCTGTAACCATCGCCTTGGCTAAAATCGCGGGCAGTAATGGGGTTACCGTGGCCCAAGCCCTGATTCACAAAATGCACAGCCTCGAAGGAACCGTGATTCCCGGCAACGTCCATGTCCGCATTACCCGGGATAACGGCAAAAAAGCCAATAATAAGGTGGATTCCCTGCTGTTTAAGCTGTTCGTAGCGACGGCAGCGGTGTGCTTGCTGATTTTGCTGGCCCTAGGCTGGCGTGCGGCGGCGGTGGTGGTGATTACCATCCCCCTCATTTTGCTGATTACGGTATTCTCCGCCTGGCTATTGGGGATCACTATCAACCGAGTGAGCCTTTTCGGGCTGATTTTCTCCATCGGTATTCTGGTAGATGATTCTATTGTCATTGTGGAGAACGTCTATCGACGCTGGCTTCTGGAAGGCAGCACTTCGACAGAAACCCTCATTGATGCCGTCCGTGAAGTGGGTAATCCCACCATACTGGCTACTTTTACGGTTATTGCCGCGCTGCTTCCCATGGGTTTTGTGGGGGGGATGATGGGCCCGTACATGGCCCCGATTCCGGTTTTGGGTTCTGTGGCTATGTTGTTTTCGCTATTTACGGCCTTTGCTCTGGCGCCCTGGCTGATGCTGCGCTTTAAGCCGAATCTCAAGACTCTGGAACGGATGCACAAGGCCGAGGCGCGCCAAGCGGCCTGGTTGCGGCGTTTTTTTCGGAATACCTTAATTCCACTCATTCGGCAAAAATTTTACGGACGCCTGTTTCTGGGGGGCATCGTCGTCGCTTTTTTCGCCAGTTTGTTGTTGTTCCTCGTCGAATGGGTGCCTTTTACGATGCTCCCGCACGGCAACTCCAGTGCTTTTAACGTCGTCATCAACATGCCCGCCGGTACGGCGATGCCGGTGACCGCGAATGTCACCACCGAAGTCGTCCAGCGTCTGCAATCCATGCACGACGTGGTGGCCCTGCAAAGTTATGTGGGGACCCCGGAACCTTATGATTTTAACGGGATGGTGCGTCACTATTATTTGCGGGACAAACCCTGGCAGGCGATGATCCACGTACAGTTGCGGGACAAAGATGCGCGGAGCGCTTCGAGTTCGGCGCTGGCGGTTACCGCCCGACACCTGATTGCACCCATCGCCCGCCATCATCAGGCCCACATCCAGGTCGTTCAGAGTCCACCCGGACCGCCCGTACTCGCACCGGTAGTCGCTGAAATCTACGGGCCATCGGCGGCCATCCGCGATCGGGTGACCCAACAGGTGACCCAAGTCTTCGAGCAGGCCAAAAATCTTACCGAGGTCGATAATACCCTCGAAGCGCCCCACGATTACTGGCATTTTCATCTGAATGCCATCAAAGCGGGAATGGCCAGTGTGCGTCCAAATGTGTTAAATCAAACCTTGGCCATGACCTTAGGCGGCTACGCCCTCGGCAACTTTACACCCTATGGGCAAAACCTTTCGGTTCCAGCAGTGTTACAAGCGCCTTTGGCCTTGCGTAGCAATATTTATAGCCTCGCGGCACTACCCGTCCCTTCAGCCATTTATGGCGCTGTCCCCCTTTACGCCCTGGGGCATTTTGATCGGCGGCCTGCCGAGCAGGCCATCTATCAGCAAGACCTGAAGCCCGTAGAGTACGTAACCGCCGGTTCCAGCGGCCGTCTGGATGCACCGTTGTACGGGATGCTGGAAGTGCAAAGCGCGCTTTCGGGTTATCTCGCGCCGGGCGGTCATCCGCTCGGCATCGACTGGATCAGCATTCCCACAGGCAATCAGGCGGCACTCAAATGGGGCGGTGCCTGGACGGTGACCTACAAGACCTTCCGGGATATGGGTATCGCTTTTGCGGTGGCCATCATTCTGATCTACATGCTGGTCGTTTGGGAATTTGGGAATTTCATTATTCCCGCCATTATCATGGTACCCATTCCCCTCACCCTGATCGGCATATTGCCCGGACACTGGTTATTTGGCGCCAGCTTTACGGCAACCTCCATGATCGGGTTCATCGCGCTGGCCGGGATTATCGTCCGCAACTCCATCCTGCTGGTGGACTACTCGCAACAGCGCGTTGCGGAGGGGATGCACGTCATGGATGCTTTGATTGAAGCCTGCGCAACTCGGACCCGTCCGATTGTCATCACCGCTTTGGCTCTGATGCTGGGTTCTGCGGAAATCATTACCTCCCCGATTTTTCGGGGCATGGGTATTTCCTTGCTCTTTGGCGTCATGATTTCCACGATTTTGACGCTGTTGGTCATCCCCTTGGGGTGTTTGAGTGGTCGCGCGGCATTTTGTCCGGCGGGCATGGATTTGAATGACTTTCAACGGGAAAACACCGAACCGCCCTTCCCTTTTGCGCCTGCGGCCATGCAGGTTTCGCTCTCGCCAAATGGAAACCTGCCCACGAGTAACCTGCCCACCGAAACCGTCCATAAACCGGTTGCTGCAGACGCCGGTGTTCTGCGCATGACGCTCACCATGATGGGGCAGGATATTCGCGCATTTATCCAAGCCATCGCCGCGCTTATCGGGCAACAGTGGGCTTGGTTGCGAGGGCGACCAGACACCCCACCGAGACCCGCAAATTCTCCATCTACCCAGAATACTTCAATACGGTCACCCAGTCTCAAAGGCAAAAAGGAGGATTAAACCATGAATCCATTGCAACATTTCAGAGCAACGAACCCCGCCACCCGTTTCTGGTTGGGTATAGCCATTTGTGCCACTTTGGGGCTGCAATCAGACGCCCTTGCCGCAGATGGAAATACCGCTGATTGGCACGGATATGCGCCCAATACCGCTTTTTCTCCCCCTGAAGGCGGTTTCAATGAAACCGTAGACTGGGTGCCACCACCACCTGGACCATACCCTAATGGTCCCATTCAAGGAGCCCGCACCATGTCACCTTCGGGCAATCCTAGACCGGGCTATGGACCACCGCCGGCGCAGATGGGTCCTTACGGTAGCCCGAATATTTATGCAGAACCACCCATGCCGCCGGAATACGGGCCACCGCCCATGTATCGTCCGCCGATGCCGCCGATGAATAGACCGGATTATCCACCCATGAATTATCCGTCGGGACCAAACTACGGTCCGCCGCCAGCGCAAATGCAGCCGTACAGCGGTCCGGCGCCCTATGCGGGTCCACCTATGCCTCCCCAATACGGACCACCACCCATGTACCGTCCACCCATGCCGCCAATGAATAGACCGGATTATCCACCCATGCCACCGCGTTATGGTTCGATGGGATACGGATATCCATGACCATTCATGAACATGCAAAGGAAACCGTGATGAAAAAAAGAAAGTGGTTAAAAAACGTCGTGATAACGACCGCGATACTCACCCTCTCCTTGCCTCTTTCGGCTTACGCCTGGGGGCCATGGGGTGGCAGCATGCCTTGGTCAGGATGGCAAAACCGTATGCCCTGGAGCGGCGAATCCGGACCTTGGCAAAGTTATTCAGGACCGTGGTCGGGTTATGAGAGGCCGTGGCAGGGAAACAGTGGGCCGTGGAGTATGGGGAGCTTTCGCATGACTTTTCCACATTGGGGGCCCATGAACTTCCGGGGTCGCCCGTTTGGAGGTTACGGTCGTCCCTGGTCGGGCTACGCCATGCCGTGGTCGGGCGGAGGTATGCCTTGGGGTGGCGGCGAAATGCCATGGTCGGGCGGTGGTATGCCTTGGAGTCCGATGTCCTCCATGAATCCCATGTCGCCGATGGGGCCGATGTCACCGATGAGCCCCTGGGGTGGCTGGTAAGAGGCCCGCTATGAAAAGTTTACTGGGTAGAATAATTCTGTTTTTAATACTTGTGATTATTGTTTTGGCGGTCATTGCCGCATTACAAAATCCACAAGTCTGGCGTCGAGATTGGCAGACCACGCAACAATTTGTCACACAAAAATGGCAAACCCTGCATCACGGGTGGGAACATCAAGAGCCAACCACGAAGGCGCCATCCGTTCCTAAAAAATCGCCTGCTCCTGTAGTCGTCGCTAAGCCTATACCGGGTCCGTCACCCGCTATTGTACGCGCAGCGGCGCCCAAAACCTTTCCGCAAAACCTGAACGCTTCCCAATATGCGTTGCTGATGGCGGCGCGCGAAGCGTTCTGGCAGCACGATGCGGCGGTAGCCTTGGCTGATTATCACGCACTCATTCGGCAACTCCCGCATATTCCGCAACTCTATGGAGAGGTTGGCAATATTTATTATCAGACCGGTCATCCCTTGTCCGCCGGGGAAGCCTACGCCGAAGCGGCAAAAACGCTCATTGCCGAACGGCAGTATTCATCGGCAGCAGCCCTTTTGCCCTTGATCAGCACTCTGAATCCGAATCAGGCACCTCTCATCCGCCAAGCATTGGCACGTTAAACAGGAGCATATAACCATGAGTGATACCCACGAAGAACCCACCATAACCCATGAAAGTCACGATGATCCCGAAATAACCGTAGAGACTACGCATTACGAAGCGGCGCCCGATACATCCGAACACAGCGAGCCCGAAGCAGATAGTGTCCATACAGCGGAAGCGGCGGCAGCCGCGTCGACTAGTTACAGTAGTTATTCACCACCCCCGCCACCGGCAGAGAAAAAAAGTTTCCTAGGCCGGCTTTGGGGCGCTCCCGGCATCATCCTGTTGCTCATCTTTATCATCATCCTGCTATTTATTTGGGGAATCAGTGCACACCAGCCCAGCGCAAAGTCCACCACCGCTGAACCGGCACAAAAGGTGTTGCACGTTACGAGCGCACCCAGTATCACGGCAATTACGCAAGCGGCTCAGCCGATGACACCGGAACAAACCCAACTGCTGATGCAGGCACGCGATGCCTTTTGGCACCATGATTATGCCGGAGCCATCGCTGATTATCATCATCTGATTCAGGAAGCTCCTGATTCTCCATCACCTTATGGGGAGCTCGGTAATGTGCTCTATATGACAGGACACTATCATCAGGCGGCCATCGCCTATGGTCAGGCAGCCATGCGTCTGATTCATATCGGTCGGTATGCCGACGGTGCCGCACTCATCCCCATCCTCAGTCGCCTAGACCCAGCAGAAGCTCAAAAAGTGCAGATAGCACTCTCTCATGCTCCAGAAGCGGAAACAGGCATGCCACCGGCATAACTTATCCCTATGAATCCAGAAACAGCACAACAATGCGCCACCCAATTTGACTCGTAGGAGAATTGAAGCCATGTCAGAAAATCAGGAAGAAACCGCACCTAAGTCGCAACATCATATCGCAGGCCTCTCTGACCGCCAGCTTAGACTGATTGTTTATGCAGCCTTGGTGGCTTTTTTAGTGCTTGCGGCTTATGAATTTTATCTTGCCGTAGAAATGTCACATGATCTTCGTGAAATGACCATACAAGTACAGAAAATGAGTCCGAATATACAGCGGAACATGGATAGCATGTCCCAGAATATGGCGGAAATGACCCGCTCCACGAATTACATGGCGCAAGCCACCGGCCAAATGCAAGCCGAATTCTGGAGCCTCAATCGAAATATTACGCCACCCTTTTCTTTTTTAACCCGAATGCTGCCTTTTAATCGTGCCGATCCAAATTATGGCCCCAGTGCACCCCTACCGCCACCCGGCGCATCCGCCTATGATGGCTATGCGCCCAGTTATAATCCGCAATATCAGTACCGTCCTGGATATCAGGAACCCTATGATCGCCCGTAAAACTGGGTACCGCTGCGCCGTACTCAAGGAGTTGAAATGACACAAATGACCATCGGGTGGGAAGCTCTCTGTGAAGTTCTTCCTGAATTATTGGATACTATGGATTCAGGAATACTTCTCACGGATATTCAGGGAAAAATCGAATTTAGCAACACCTCAGCTAAAGCCCTGTTGGGTGTCAACGAACTGGAACACCTTCGCAAGATTCCCGGAGATAGTATCCAGAAGGAAATGATCAAAGCGGCCATTGCGGCAGGTCAGGACGATGCGGTCAGTAGACCGCAAACGGGTTGTGTCCGCTGGGATCACTGCCTCCCCGTTCCGGACGGTCGCGATAAAATTCTGCAGATGCGAACTCGTCTTGTCGAACGCAAGCAACAAAAGTTGCGCATATTTTTTATTGAGGATGTTTCTGAACTTCGTCATGCCGAACGCATCCTCGGTAGCACTCGCAGCGTCGGTTTCATAACGGATGACCCTATTATGCGCGATGCTCTGGAACTGATTGAGCAGGTAGCAGTGACAGATGCCAGTGTGATTTTTCAGGGCGAATCTGGGTCTGGAAAAGGGCTTATGGTGCGCATGCTGCATCAGCAAAGTAGCCGCGCAAAGAAACCGCTGATTGAAGTGAATTGTGCGGCAATTCCCGATAATTTGTTTGAAGCCGAATTTTTTGGCTCGGTCAAAGGCGCATTCACAGGGGCGGTAAGTGATCGTATCGGACGCTTTGCAGCAGCCGATGGGGGTACTCTATTTCTGGATGAAGTCAGCGAATTATCCAAGCATCATCAAGCTAAACTCCTAAAAGTTCTTGAAGACATGCGCTACGAACCCATCGGCAGCACCAAAACTCAAAAAGTCGATGTTCGCGTTGTCGCGGCCAGTAATCGTAACCTCAAAGATCTTGTGGAAAACGGGGATTTTCGCAGTGATCTTTTTTATCGTCTTAATGTAATACCAATCCGTATTCCGGCACTACGTGAACGGCCTTTCGATATCATACTTCTTGCCGAACATTTTCTGAAAATCACGGTTGAAGGAAGAAAAAAAACATTAGGACCGCAGGCCAGACACTTATTATTAGATTATCCGTGGCCGGGAAATGTTCGCGAATTACGTAACGTCATGGAGTATGTCGCTATTTGCAGTACGGGTAGCGAAATTGATGACACCGACTTCCCCAAAGATTTTATGGATCGCATGGTAGCGCATGGTACATCTTCTGCCGCCTCGGATCATTATGACTCTGGTAATGCCTATAGCAAAGATCATCTTGTTGCTCTCTTGCAAAAACATGGCGGTAATCGCGCCGCAGCAGCACGTGAACTCGGCATTGATCGGGTCACTTTATGGCGGCACTTGTCGCGACTGGGTATATCCGGCAAGGAATCAAGCAACACGATCTCCGGAGTCTCTTGAATCCAGTCGCGCTGATCACAAACTCAGGCGTCCCTAGGCTCATCCGAGTCCAGCCTTACCGGGCGCTTTTTGCGCATATTCTTTATCACGCTACCTTCTCAGAATTCACAATCAATGTTGCATGACCCGTTGCACAGCAATTTTATGCAACATACTGTTTTGCAAACTAAATTTTATAATTTTTATGCCAGCGTTGCGCCGCAGTCGTTGCTAAAAAAATTAAAATCAATAAAAAACAACAAGATAAAATATGGCACGTTGTATGCTTATAAAGCTTGTTTTTTGCCTTTCCGGCAGTATCGAGTTCTGAGAAATTGACGGAATCGAAAGAAGCGTTCAATTCATGTAAAGGAGGCTGTGATGCAACAATTTTCTAAAGTAAAACGGAGCCGTAGGCTACGGATTCTGGCTCTCGTAGCCGGGCTGGGCGTGACCGGTTTAATGATCACTGCACCCGCTTATGCTTGGGGACCTTGGGGCGGCGGCATGCCTTGGGGTGGGAATGGTGGCGGGATGCCTTGGTCAGGCTATAGCGGCCCTATGAATGGGGGTAGTGGTCCTTTCAGCGGTTATGGTGGGCCGATGCAAGGTTCGGAAGGCCCTTGGGATATGGGTGGCATGAGTTTCAATGGGCCACATGGTGGTCCTATGAATATGAACAGCGGTTCATATGGCGGTTATGGACAGCCTTATCAGGGTGCCTACCAAGGCGGAGGTAGTAACGGCTATCCCCCATCTTATGGACCACCACCAGGTTACAACCCATACTCAGCGCCAGCGCCTCAAGGATATGGATACCCCAATCAAGGGAGATATCCCGAAAGATATCCTCAGCAACAAGCCCGTCCCAGCATGCCGCCACCCCCTATGGGTCCTTATGGATCACCCTACGGTGCCTCACCCTACGGCTATGCACCTTATGCTTATGGTCGCTAACTTCTGATTGTCGAAGCAGTGGGTGGATAACCCACTGCTTAAACATCAGAAAATCCATGTGGAGTATAATATGATGAAACGTTTTACCTGTCCGCTTACCGTTGGACGTTCCGTTTTAGCTTTGGGGATATTGCTATATTTCATCAGCTCTGCAGAGGCTGCGGAACCATTGCCCAAAAAAGATACAGTGGCCACTCATCCTGCTCAAAAGTCCTCTCCAAAAAAAGCCACTGTGCAGCCCAAAAATCAGTCCCTCCATCCCACTACAAAGAAACGTGCCCCTGCCCTCACTTTGCCAAAGCCGGCGTCGATGAATGCTTTGACGAAGTCTGAAATGCATTTGCTGATACAAGCCCGCGAGGCTTACTGGCAGCATGCAATCCACCAATCAATTACCGATTATCAAAAGCTCATCCACCAGGCACCTGATCATCCGGGTATTTATGGCGAGCTAGGCAATGTGTACTACATGACTGGGCAGTACCCGGCCGCTGGAAAAGCCTACATGGCCGCTGCTAACGCTCTGATTCATTTACATCGTGATGCAGAGGCTTATAGTTTGTTGCCACTCATAGGATCGTTGAATCGAGAGGCGGCGGTCACTATTGCCCACAATCTAGCCCTGCAAAAACCCGTTCCCGCGAAAAAAGTGCATACTGTAAAGCATGGTGGTCCAGTTCTTTAACGGAAACTAACAATGGAAAGGCTCAGGCAAGCGCCTTATCATGCCTCCCATGGACAACTCTGTTGAGGATACTTTCGTGAAACACTGGACAATCACCCGCCCAGACGACTGGCATTTGCATCTTCGCGATGGTACGACCATGGCGACGGTTCTCCCCGACACGGCGCGCCAATTTGCGCGGGCGATTATCATGCCTAATCTGAAGCCACCCATTACCACCGTCGAACAGGCTCGCGCCTATCGCGAGCGTATTCTCGCGGCGCTGCCCGCAGGGATGCACTTTGAGCCATTGATGACGCTTTATCTCACCGACAAAACACCAGTATCCGCAATTGAAAACGTCAAAAACAGCGGCTTCGTGCAGGCCATCAAGTATTATCCCGCCGGAGCAACCACCCATTCGGAAAATGGCGTCACTGATCTGAAGCATGTTTATCCCGTACTCGCAGCCATGGAAAAATTCGACATTCCCCTCCTGCTGCATGGAGAAGTCACGGATACCTCCGTTGATATTTTTGATCGTGAAGCGGTGTTCATTGATCGTCATTTGGCCCCTCTATCGCGCGCATTTCCGGGGCTGCGGATGGTGCTGGAGCATATCACCACGACGGCGGCCGCCGCTTTTGTCGAAGCCGCTTCATCGCGCATTGCCGCGACCATTACCGCCCACCACCTGCTACTGAATCGCAATGCGCTTTTTGAAGGCGGCATCCGACCACATCACTATTGTCTGCCCATTCTCAAGCGAGAAAACCATCGCCAAGCCTTGATTGCCGCCGCCACCAGCGGTAATCCCAAGTTTTTTCTGGGTACAGATAGTGCCCCACACCCGCGTCACGACAAAGAATCCAGTTGTGGTTGCGCCGGTATTTATACGTCCCACGCGGCAATAGAACTCTATACTGAGGTATTTGATCAAGAGAATGCGCTCGATCAACTGGAAGCCTTCGCCAGCTTTTATGGTCCCGATTTTTACAAACTTCCGCGCAACCCAGACACCATCACCTTAGAGCGACAAGACTGGCGCGTTCCCGAAACGCTGGAATGTGGGGCAACCACGCTGGTGCCCCTACGTGCGGGCAAAACGGTGGGTTGGCAAATAATGCGCTGAAGATTTACGCGCGGTAACCCCCAAAACTTGCGCAACCTCAAAAAATCGCGTAAAAACAGTAGGCCGTGCATGCAACTCGGTAATTTTGATTTGAAAAAATTCTTCGTGGCCGCAGCAACAGCTAGTTTTAGTTTCTTTTTTATCATCGCACCGCAACCCTTACAGCGCGGTTTTCATCACCTGCCTGTGAAAATGATGATGCCAAATTCTCGACCGGCATCAGTCCCTGCGAGCCAAAATGTTCCTGTAGCGACTGCAACTTCCTCCGCCGCAACACCGCCACCCATCGTGGGTGCATGGCAAGATCTCGCCGGCATGTACAGTGCTGACGTCAGCTACGCATCCATTCAGACTGGAATATCCCCGAAATTGCTGGCTGCGGTCATTCATGTGGAGAGTCGAGGCCAAAATATTGTGAGTGGTGCAGGTGCCGTAGGCCCTATGCAATTGATGCCAAGCACGGCCTGGACCATTCTTCATGTGGACCCTTGGAAACCCAGGGACAATATTGTCGGCGGTGCTCGCTACTTACGCCGTTTACTGACTATTTTTCACGGACATTTGCGCCTGGCACTGGAAGCCTACAACGCTGGGCCTACGGTAGTAGCACAAGGTAATATCCCCGTTCTCGCACAAATATATGCCACGCAGGTGATGGCGCTCGCGACCTGAGTCAAACTGCGAGATCTCCACAGATGGCATAGCCTTCTTCGGAAATCTGGGCGCATCATGCTATTCTTAATCAATGATTTCATGATTGGAATACTCTTTCTGGTGGGTAGCTTCTTTTTCTTTTATCCCTCAATGGAAACCACAGGCGTCTGGCTTTTTGTCATCGGCAGCGCTGAATTACTCATTCTCCCCAGCATTCGACTCATTCGCCAAATTCAGCGCGTCCGCCGCACATATCGGGCGATACTCTGACGTGCTAATACTTGCGCCATGAGGTCATCGTAGTCAGCCACCTGAGTGCGCGCCCAAGTATCTGCATACTGATTGGCTTGCTTGACCGTATCGGCTTGGTAAAGCGTTCGGAATTGCCACACGGCCAACCAAAAACAAGTTGTTGCGACCACCGCATCCAGTAGCCTAGGGATCAGCGGCAAGGGTGCCTGCATCAAAGCGATATCCAGCGCAAAACACAACAACAGTGCCGCAGCCCCAATTCGCCAGCGGGTTGTGCGTTGCGGAACATGGGCACGCCCCAGCTCGCGTGCCAACAGCGCGCGTTGTACATCGGTGGACTGCTGCTCGACAGCGGGAGAAAGGAAAATGGCACCGGTAATGGGGTCGTGCAGGCCACTGACATTATCTGCCATGCTGCTATAAAAAACCGGAGTTTGTTCGTCACCCAGACTGTTGCGCAGTGCGGTAAGCTGGGGATCACGACGTAATAAATTTTTCAAATCACTTAGGGACACTTTCGGCTCCTCAATGCAGGGAATACGACCAATTTCACAGGTGTTAAGGAACTTAAAGCAAATAACATTCCCAATGGTCGGCACAACCTTTTACTCAGCACTGACCGGCTTTTTAATGCGCGATATTTCGCTATTTCGCCACCCGACGCACTAAATTAGTGCGAAACAGCACCACGACGGTGCGATTAATCGCACCTACTAGCGCAGAGATCGCCCCTTACTGCCACGTCGACCGCGACAAACATCCAGACGGTTTTTGCGTATAGCACGCGGCAAGGTTTGCGCTTCGGGGTTCAGATACAAATTTTGTAAACTAGCGGTAGCACTCAAGGTCATGAGTTTTACGCCTTTGCCTTTCGGCAGGTTTTTGATCTCTGTCACAGAAAATATCAAACCAGAGCCATCGGAAGACAGGCAGAGCAATTCCGCATCCGGGTCGGAAACAGCCTGTAGCGGTAAAGGAGTTTCCTGGGCTTCGAGGGTCAGGAAGGCTTTCCCGGCGCGATTACGTCCGATCATGTTCTCCAGTGCACTCACAAAGGCGTAACCACCGCTACCAGCCACCAGCCATAAACTTTCTGGAGAACCACACGCGGCTGTGCTCAATACCGCTCCAGACTGAAAATCCACTTGGCTAGAGGCCGGAATGCCATCACCGCGTCCGCCTGGTATCTGATTTACGGGCAGAGAATAGGCCCGGCCCAACTGATCTAGGAGCACGAGATGATCCACCGTGCGCACTTCAAAGGTTTGGAGTAATTGATCGCCTTCTTTGAAGGTCAGGCCAGACGGATCAATACCATGACCCATGCGACTTCGCAGCCAACCTTTGCGCGACACAATAATGGTAATGGCTTCATCCGTCACCGCTGCGGCGAGGGTTTGCACGGTTTTGCCGGTGATGGCTGTATCCGCCTCCAGCAAGGTCCGTCGTTCATCACCGAATTTTTTAGCATCGGCGCGAATTTCTTCGGCAACCAGACTCCGCAACTGCCCTTCATCATCCAGTAATCCCATAAGAAAATTGGCCCGCTCGCGTTTTTCCGCCAATTCTTTTTCCAGCTCTATCCCTGCCAATCGCGCCAACTGCCGCAGCCGGATCTCTAAAATGTCCTCCGCCTGAATTTCACTCAAATCAAAGTGACGAATCAGATCGGCTTTAGGATCATCCGATTCACGGATGACCCGAATCACGGCGTCAATATCCAGCAAAACCCGCATCCGCCCTTCGAGAATATGGATGCGCGCCAGGGCCTTATCTAAACGAAACTGGCTGCGTCGCCGCACCGTAATAACGCGATAAGCTACCCATTGCCGCAAGATTTGGGTCAAGGGCAAACAGGGCGCCCGACCATCGAGATCGAGCACGGTCAGATTCACCGACTGGTTGGATTCCAGAGAAGTCCTTGCCAGCAGGTAAGTCATCAGCATTTGCGGGTCCTGATTGCGGGTACGCGGCTCAATGACTATACGGACGGCATGATCCTTACCCGACTCATCTCGAACCGTATCTATTTGCGAGAGCATGGCATTTTTGGTGGATTGCTGCTCAGCGGTCAGAACTTTTTTCTTCCCTTCGCCTTTCGGCTGCGGGTTGGACAGATTTTCTATTTCGGACAAAACCTGGGCCGTTGAAACCCCCGGCGGGAGCTGATGAATGGCAATCCGCCACTCGCCCCGCGCCAGCTTTTCGACTTCCCAACGCGCGCGCACGCGAATACTCCCGCGCCCCGACTGATAGGCTTCCCGAATTTGTTCAGGTGCGGAAATAATCTGCCCGCCCCCCGGAAAATCGGGGCCGGGAATTTTGTCCAAAATGGCCGCATCCGTCATTTCTGGATGGGTCACCAGACGGGCACAAACGGCGGCCAATTCCCGCAAATTGTGCGGGGGAATTTCGGTCGCCATCCCCACCGCAATGCCCGATGCTCCGTTCATCAGTAAAAAAGGCAAACGTGCGGGCAAAGTTACTGGTTCTTCCAAAGTCCCATCATAATTGCCGCGAAAATCGACCGTTCCCTCATCGATTTCTCCCAGAAGCAGTTCTGAAATCGGGGTAAGATTGGCTTCGGTATAACGCATGGCCGCCGCTGAATCACCGTCCAGAGACCCAAAATTCCCTTGTCCATCCACCACCGGGTAACGCAGGGTAAAGGCTTGGGCCATACGCACCATGGCATCATATACCGAGCTATCTCCGTGGGGATGCCACTTACCGATGACTTCGCCCACCACCCGGGCTGATTTCACATGCTTGGGCGAACGCTGCAAGCCCATGTCGCGCATCGCGAAAAGAATACGACGCTGTACTGGTTTTTGACCGTCGGCCAGTGCTGGAATAGCCCGTCCGGTCACTACACTCATGGCGTAGGCGAGGTAAGCACGGGCGGCATACGCGCCCAGAGGGGGGTCAGAGGGCTCGGAAACGCCTGCGGCGGCACTGGGTGGTGTGCCGCCCGGCGGCGGCATCAAAGCATGATCCGAGGCTTCATCGGTATTGAAATTATCGAACAAATCTCGGGTATTACCCATTTATCATCATCCTAAATATCCAGATCTGCGGTCCAACCATCCCGCTCCATCCACGCCCGACGACCGCTGGCAGACTGCTTTCCCATCAGCAAATTAAAGCGATCGAATAATGCGGTTTGCTCCGCAACAGAGATGGTCAATGGCACCAGCGAACGGGTGTCAGGACACATGCCCGTTTCCCAGAGCTGATCGGGATTCATTTCCCCTAGGCCTTTGAAGCGCTGCACGGAGATGGCGCTTTCCTTAATTCCTTCAGCGATCAGCCGATCCACAGCGGCATCACGTTCCGCCTCGGCTTCGCAGTAAATTTTCCGCGCTTTACCGCGCCAGGTAGCATCTACCCGATACAGAGGCGGCTTCACTACAAATACATGATTGCGCCGCAATAAGGCCGGGAAATGACGGAGAAACAGGGTCAGGATCAACACCTGAATATGGCTACCATCCACATCGGCATCGGAAAGAATCATGATTTTGCCGTAGCGCAATCCCGCCAATACCCGCTCCGGATCTGCCTGAAAATCATGGGGTTCAATACCTAGCGCCACCGCCATGTTGTGGACTTCCTGATTCTTGAAAATCACATCGGCGTCTACTTCCCAAGTATTCAGCACCTTACCCCGCAACGGCAGTAAGGCCTGATATTCCTTATCCCGGGCCGCCTTAGCAGAACCTCCGGCCGAGTCGCCCTCCACCAGAAACAGCTCATTACGCTGAATATCCTCACTTTCGCAATCGGTGAGTTTGCCGGGTAAAGTGGCCAGACCAGAGCCCTTCTTGCGCTCCACTTTTTGCGCCGCCCGACTCCGCGACTGGGCACTCTGAATCGCCTGTTCTACGATGGCTTTACCGGCTTCGGGATGACTGTTGAGCCAAAGTTCCAAAGGATCACGAATCGTTTGCACCAGCAATTTGTACGCATCCCGGCTGGTCAGTTTGTCTTTGGTTTGTCCCTGAAATTGGGGGTCCAGAATGCGTGCCGAAAGTACCAGCGCCATTTTACCGGTCACATCGTCTTGCACCAGCTTGAGTTTGGCGGGCACCAAGCTGTGATGCTCCATAAAACTGCGAACCGCTTCAAATACGCCCGCTCGGAAACCGGACTCGTGGGTGCCCCCATCCAAGGTCGGAATGAGGTTGACGTAAGTTTCTGGAACGGCATTGACGGTGCTACTCCAACACAAAGCCCAAGCCGCGCCCTCCCCTTTGGCAAAGCCCGCATTCTCATCCCCCTGATAAGCCTCTCCGGAAAAAATGGGGGTGATGGGTTCGCTATCATTGAGGATTTCGGCAAGATATTCCGCCAAGCCAGCATCGTACTTCCAAACTAAGGGTTCTTGTTCCGGTAAAGTCAATGTCACCTGTAAACCGGGGAGAAGAATGGCTTTGGCGCGCAGTAAATGCGTCAGTTCGCGGATATTGACTCGGGGGGAATCAAAATATCGGGAATCCGGCCAGACTTGAATCCGCGTACCATGACTCCGAGGCCCCGTATCTCCCAGCCGCACCAACGGCTCCTCCAAAGCACTATCGGCAAATCGCAGGCGGTAGCTGCCATGACCACTACCGCTAGGATCGCGGGTTTTAATTTCCACCCATACGCGCTCAGCCAGAGCATTGGTAACGGCCACGCCCACACCATGCAACCCCCCCGAAAACCGGTAAGCAGACGCTTTATCGGTTTTATCGAATTTTCCGCCTGCGTGCAGGGTCGTAAACGCCAGTTCGGCGGCGGGACGTGTCTCCCCCGGCGGAACACCGACAGGAATACCACGACCGTTGTCCTCCACCACCACCGAACCATCGACATTCACGATGACCTCTATGCGCGTGGCATGACCAGCGAGTGCCTCGTCCGCCGAATTGTCGATGACTTCCTGAATAATGTGCGTCGGACAGGTGGTACGCGTATACATGCCCGGTCGCAAGCGGACAGGTTCAAGACCCTTGAGGACGGTGAATTGGTCGGCACTATAACTCAAACAGGAGACTTCCTTTTACGCAGTCAAAACGCATCATAAAGCGGAATCGCGTCGATGGGCACCCCCGGAGGGAGAAAGCGCTTAACCCCTTTCGGTCCTGCATACAGGCACTGCGCTATGGCACTTTCGGCAGTACCCCATTTATATTAAGCTCAATTAGCAAAGAAGGAGATAATTATGTATGGAGCCAGTCCCTTTGCGGGCTTATCGGACCCCTTGGTACTCGTCGCACTCTCTGGAGGCATCATTTTTCTGGGAATCGTGCTTTTCTTATTATTTCGCAAAAAGCCTTGATCCCCCTGTAAATATTCAGTACCTATGCCGTAACGATGCTGAGCACTCCACTCAGGGAATAAATATCCGCAAAATCTTGGGTGATTTCAGCGCATGCAACAGTGCCATGCCAATATGGCCCCACCAGTAAGCCCAGACCAAGTTAGATAACAGAGAATGCAGGGTATGGGGTAATTGGTAGTTCGCCCCGGGTTTGACTCCGCCCGCCGAAAGAATCAACACAAACATCACCGTTCCGCTGAGCGCCATACCCGAAATAGCCAATAAACCCAGACCATGCACCAATCCCGGCAAGCCCCCGCGCATCCCTGCGGGCGGGAAAATACCGCGTAACCCATTTTGCAAATCCTTGATAATGCGCTGACGATATACGCCCGTATAAGGAAATAAGTGCGCACGCAGCGGTGCAGATCGCGCAATCACGATCCAGAACAAGAGCATGACTGCGGCACAAGCCATGCCTACCCACATATGGGCTTCAAACAAAAAATGCCGAAAAGGGGAAATATCCAAATGCTTCCAGATCGCTTTCATATCCAGTTCGCTCATCAACTGAAACGTCACAAAAGAAGCA
>Ga0172382_10001520_pt1 | contig 41322 bp, 35 predicted proteins | sample Leawel138RmetaG_FD_122245 | JGI IMG/M metagenome (GOLD analysis project Ga0172382, IMG submission 122245) | Leachate microbial communities from a municipal landfill in Southern Ontario, Canada - Leachate well 138R metaG | ecosystem: Engineered > Solid waste > Landfill > Unclassified | place...
ACGGCGGTGGTGGCGGCTACGGCGGTGGTGGCGGTGGCCGGGGTGGCTACGGTGCCGGTGGCGGTGGTGGTGGCGGCCGCGGCTACGGTGACCGCGGCGCCTGAACCTCGTTCATCGACCGATACCAGACCAGACATGATGCGCCGGATGGCGCCGGGCCTGCCCGGCACCTCCGGCGTTCCTGTCGGAATCGCCTGTTTGCGGTGATCCCGCCGGAATTGCCGCGCGCGGGGCAGGGCCCGCGCTGCCGGGCTCACATGTTCGGATAGTTCGGGCCGCCGCCGCCTTCCGGGACCACCCAGACGATGTTCTGGGTCGGATCCTTGATGTCGCAGGTCTTGCAGTGGACGCAGTTCTGCGCATTGATCTGCAGGCGGTCGGCGCCGGTGCCTTCGTCCTTCACGAACTCGTAGACCCCGGCCGGGCAGTAGCGCTGTTCCGGTCCGGCATAGCGGGCGAGATTGACGTCCACCGGGATCGACGGATCCTTCAGGGTCAGGTGGATCGGCTGGTCTTCCTCGTGGTTGGTGTTCGAGAGGAACACCGATGACAGCTTGTCGAAGCTGATCTTGCCATCCGGCTTCGGATAGGTGATCGGGGTGCACTCGGCCGCCGGCTTGAGGTAGTCGTGGTCGGCCTTGTCGACATGCATGGTGAAGGGCGCCTTGCCCTTGAAGACGACCTGGTCGATGCCCACGAGCAGGGTGCCCATCCAGAGGCCCTTGTTCATGGCGGGCTTGAAGTTGCGCGCCCGGTAGAGTTCGTCGTGCAGCCAGGAAGCCTCGAAGGCCTTCGGGTAGGACTCGAGCACATCGTTGGCGCGATCGGCCCCGAGCGCCTCGAAGGCCGCTTCGGCGGCGAGCATGCCGGTCTTGAGCGCGGCATGGCTGCCCTTGATGCGCGCGGCGTTCAGGAAACCGGCATCGCAGCCGACCAGCGCGCCGCCGGGGAATACCGTCCTGGGCAGTGCATTGAGTCCGCCGGCGGTGAGCGAGCGGGCGCCGTAGGCGATGCGCTTGCCGCCTTCGAAGAAGCGCCGGATCAGCGGGTGGGTCTTGTAGCGCTGGAATTCGTCGAAGGGCGAGAGATAGGGGTTGGTGTAGTTCAGCCCGACCACGTAGCCGACCGCGACCTGGTTGTTCTCGAAGTGATACAGGAAGGCGCCGCCGTAGGTATCGTTGGGCAGTGGCCAGCCCGCCGTGTGCATCACCAGGCCTTCCTCGTGGCGGGCCGGGTCGATCTCCCAGAGTTCCTTCAGGCCGATGCCGTAGCTCTGCGGATCGCATTCGCGGGCGAGGTCATAGCGGGCGAAGAGCTGGCGGCCGAGATGGCCGCGCGAGCCCTCGGCGAACAGGGTGTACTTGGCATGGAGCTCGATGCCCGGCTGGAACTGGTCGGTGGGCTCGCCGTTGCGACCCACGCCCATGTTGCCGGTGGCCACGCCGCGTACCGCGCCGTCGTCGGTGTACAGGATCTCGGCCGCGGCGAACCCGGGGTAGATCTCGATCCCGAGGGCCTCGGCCTGCTGGCCGAGCCAGCGCACGACGTTGGCCAGGCTGACGATGTAGTTGCCGTGGTTCTTGAAGCAGGCGGGCAGCATCCAGTTGGGTGTACCCCGGCCGCCGGTCTCGGTCAGGAACAGGAAGCGGTCCTCGGTCACCAGCGTGTTGAGCGGGGCGCCGCGTTCCTTCCAGTCGGGGAAGAGCTCGGTGATGGCCTGCGGGTCCATGACGGCGCCCGAGAGGATGTGGGCGCCGACCTCCGAGCCTTTCTCGATGACGCAGACGCTGACTTCACGGCCATGCTCGGCCTCGAGCTGCTTGAGTCGGATCGCTGCGGCCAGGCCGGCGGGGCCGGCGCCGACGATGACGACGTCGAACTCCATCGCGTCGCGTTCGATTTCCATGAGGCGTCTCCAGGGTCAGTTCGCCACGCAGGCAGTGCGCAGCGGGTGCTGCGAGTCTCGGTTCCGCCAATTGTCGCGGAAACAGCCGCGCCCGTCCAAATCGGACCGATCGGCTATGATCGACGCCATTGGCCATGACAGGCAAACGAACGGAGGCGCGCATGGCGACCACATTCGATCTCACCGGCAAGACCGCCCTGGTGACCGGCGCCTCGAGCGGGCTGGGGGCCCGGTTCGCCACCGTCCTCGCCGACAACGGCGCCCATGTGGTGCTGGCATCGCGCCGGCTCGAACGGCTCAAGGAACTGCGCGCCTCCATCGAGGCGGAAGGCGGCGCGGCCAGCGTGCTTGCGCTCGATGTGACGGATACCGATGCCATCGACGGGGCGATCGCCAGCGCCGAAGCGCAGGCGGGGCCGATCGACATCCTCGTCAACAATTCCGGCGTGAGCACCACCCAGCGGCTGCTCGATGTCAAGCCGGCGGATTTCGACTTCGTCCTCGACACCAACCTGAAGGGCGCCTTCTTCGTCGCGCAGGCGGTCGGCCGCCGCATGGTCGAGCGGGCGAAGTCGCACCCCGGGGCCGAGGCGCGGATCATCAACGTCGCGTCGATGGCGGGTCTCAAGGCGCTCGCGCAGATCGGCATCTACGCCATGAGCAAGGCGGCGGTGATCCACATGACCCGGGCGATGGCGCTCGAGTGGGGACGCTACGGCATCAACGTCAACGCGATCTGCCCGGGCTACATCCGCACCGAGCTCAACGACGCCCACTGGGAGACCGAGGGCGGGCAGCGCCTGATCGCGATGCTGCCGCGTCGACGCGTCGGCGACCCCGAGGATCTCGACGGCCTGCTGGTGCTGCTGGCGTCGGGACGGTCGGGATTCATCAACGGCGCGGTCATCGCGGCCGACGACGGCTTCGCCATCTGAGGGCCTGTGAACACTGTCCACAGGGTCTGCGCGGATAGAGGTGATACTTGAACCAGGAAGCGGCTGAAGAGGAGCGGCCGATCGCGGTCTTCGAGATGGACCTGCCGATCCGCTGGGGCGACATGGACGCGATGGGCCATGTCAACAACACGGTGTACTTCCGCTACATGGAGCAGTTGCGGATCGACTGGTTCGGCCGGCTCGGGTTTCCGCCCGATCCCAGCGGCGAGGGGCCGGTCATCGTCAACGCCCATTGCAGTTTCATGCACGAGTTGCGCTATCCCGGCGCCGTCCGGGCCCGGCAGCTGATCGGTCGCATCGGCCGATCGACCATCGAGACGGTGGTCGAGATGAGCCACAGCGACGAGCCCGGGCGTATCTGCGCGACCGGCGGCGCCACCATCGTCTGGGTGGATTTCCCGAAGAGGAAATCGGCCCCGCTACCCGACTGGGTGCGGGAGATCGTGGTCAAGCCGCTCGTCTAGACGAGCGCCGGGGCGCGCCTCGGGGCGCGTCCCGCGGGCTCAGGCCAGCGCGCTGGCATCGACCGGGCAGCCGGTCTTGGCCTTCAGTTCCTCGACCGTGACACCGGGCGCGAGCTCGAGCAGGCGCAGGCCCGAAGGGGTGACCTCGAGCACGCCGAGGTCGGTGATGATCTCGTTGACCACGCCCACGCCGGTCAGCGGCAGGTTGCATTCGGGCAGGATCTTGATGTCCTCGGTGCCGTCCTTCTTGCGGGCGGTGTGCTCCATCAACACCAGGACGCGGCCGACGCCGGCGACGAGGTCCATGGCGCCGCCCATGCCCTTGACCATCTTGCCGGGGATCATCCAGTTGGCGAGGTCGCCCTTTTCGCTGACCTGCATCGCGCCCAGGATGGCGAGGTTGATCTTGCCGCCGCGGATCATGGCGAAGGAATCGGCGCTGGCGAAGATGGACGAGCCGGGCAGGGTGGTGACCGTCTGCTTGCCGGCGTTGATGAGATCCGGGTCGACTTCGTCCTCGGTCGGGAAGGGGCCGATGCCGAGCAGGCCGTTCTCGCTCTGCAGCCAGACTTCCATGTCATCGGGCACGTAGTTGGCAACGAGGGTCGGCAGGCCGATGCCGAGATTCACGTAGAAGCCGTCGCGCAGTTCCTTGGCGGCGCGGGCGGCCATCTGGTCACGGGTCCAGGGCATGACGATCTCCTCAGCGGGTCGGGCGCGTGGTGCGCTGTTCGATGCGCTTTTCCGGCGCCGGGTTGTGCACGATCCGGTGCACGTAGATTCCGGGCAGGTGTACATGGTCCGGGTCGATCTCGCCGACGGGCACAATCACCTCCACCTCGGCGACGCACAGCTTGCCGGCCATCGCCACGTTCGGATTGAAGTTGCGCGCGGTGCGACGGAACACCAGGTTGCCGGATTCGTCGGCCATCCAGGCCTTCACGAGGGAGACATCCGGTACGAGCGAGTGCTCCATGACGTACATGTGGCCGTCGAACTCGCGTGTTTCCTTGCCATCGGCCACCAGGGTGCCGTAGCCGGTGCGCGTGAAGAAGGCCGGGATGCCGGCGCCGCCGGCGCGCAGCTTCTCCGCCAGGGTGCCCTGTGGGGTGAACTCGAGCTCGAGCTCGCCACTGAGGTACTGGCGTTCGAATTCCTTGTTCTCGCCCACGTAGCTCGCGATCATCTTGCGGACCTGGCGGCTCTGCAGGAGCAGGCCCAGGCCGAAATCGTCGACACCGGCATTGTTCGACACACAGGTCAGGTCCTTGACGCCGGAATCGCGCAGGCCCGCGATCAGGGCTTCGGGGATGCCGCAAAGACCGAATCCGCCGACGGCGATCATCTGGCCGTCGGCGACGACATCGGCCAGCGCGCTGGTGGCGTTCGGGAAGACCTTGCTCATGGGAGACCTCGCTAGCGGGGGCGGGTGGCGATGAGGAATTATAAGCACCGCCGGACGGTCCGGGCGGAGGGCCGGGTCCGGGCCCGACAAGATATAATCCCCCTTTCCCGGCGGGCTGTTCATGACCAAATTCGTTTTCGTCACCGGTGGCGTGGTGTCGTCACTGGGCAAGGGCATTGCGGCGGCATCGATGGCGGCGCTGCTCGAGTCGCGTGGGGTCAGGGTGACCCTGCTCAAGCTGGATCCCTACATCAACGTCGATCCGGGCACCATGAGCCCGTTCCAGCACGGCGAGGTCTTCGTCACCGAGGACGGCGCCGAAACCGACCTCGACCTCGGCCACTACGAGCGCTTCATCTCCGCCCGGATGCGGCGCGCGAACAACTTCACCACCGGCCAGATCTACGAATCGGTCATCAAGAAGGAACGCCGCGGCGAGTATCTCGGCCGCACCGTCCAGGTGATCCCGCACATCACCAACGAGATCCAGACCTTCATCGAGCGCGGCGCCGGGGTCGGCACCCAGGATGCCGTCGAGGTCGCGATCGTCGAGATCGGCGGCACGGTGGGCGACATCGAATCCCTGCCCTTCATCGAGGCCGCCCGGCAGATGAGCCTCAAGCGCGGTCGCGGCAACTGCTGCTTCGTGCACCTGACCCTGGTTCCGTTCATTCCGTCGGCTGGCGAGCTCAAGACCAAGCCGACCCAGCATTCGGTCCAGAAACTGCGCGAGATCGGCATCCAGGCCGACCTCCTCCTGTGCCGGGCCGATCGCCGCATTCCCGAGGACGAGCGCGCCAAGATCTCGCTGTTCTCGAACGTGCCCCTCGATTCCGTGATCTCCGTCTGGGACGCCGACAGCATCTACAAGATTCCCCGCATGCTGCACGAGCAGCGGGTCGACGAGCTGCTCTGCGAAGTGCTGCGGCTCGATGTCCGCCCGGCGGACCTCGCGGTCTGGGACCGCCTGGTCGAGGCGCAGGCCAATCCCAAGCGCAGCGTGCGCATCGCGATGGTCGGCAAGTACGTCGAGCTCACCGAGTCCTACAAGTCGCTCACCGAAGCGCTCACCCATGCCGGCATCCACACCACCAGCCGGGTCGAGATCGACTACATCGATTCCGAGCGCATCGAGGCCGAGGGCACCGAGGAGTTCGCCCGCTACGACGCGATCCTCGTGCCGGGCGGTTTCGGCCGCCGGGGTGTCGAAGGCAAGATCCGCGCGATCCGCTATGCCCGCGAATCCGGCATCCCCTTCCTCGGCATCTGCCTGGGCATGCAGCTCGCCGTGGTCGAGTTCGCCCGCGATGTCTGCGGCCTCGAGAACGCCAACAGCACCGAGTTCGATCCGCTCACGCCGCATCCGGTCATCGGGCTGATCACCGAGTGGACCGATCGCGAAGGCAAGGTCGAGCGCCGCAGCGAGGATTCCGGCCTGGGCGGCACGATGCGCCTGGGCGCCCAGCGCTGCGCGGTCGTGCCCGACAGCCTCGCCGCCTCGATCTACGGCGATTCCGTCAACGAGCGCCATCGCCATCGCTACGAAGTCAACAACCACTACGTCGAACGCCTCGAGGCGGCCGGCCTGCGCATCGCCGCGCGCACGCCCTCCGAGCGACTCACCGAGATCATCGAGCTGCCCCGCCAGGGCCCTGGCTCGCACCCCTGGTTCCTCGGGGTCCAGTTCCATCCGGAGTTCACCTCCACTCCGCGCGCCGGGCATCCCCTGTTCATCAGCTACATTCGCGCTGCGATCGCGCGCTCGCAGCAGGTGGCCGAACGCAAGGTCGCCTAGAGCCAGTGGACGCGTCCGCTCCGTTCACATGTCCTGATCGCCATCTCGCCGTGCGCTAGGAGACCCGACATGAAGCTCTGTCATTTCGATGCCGGCCTGGATCGGCCCCTGTTCCTGATCGCGGGGCCCTGCGTGATCGAATCGGCCGAACTCGCCTTCGATACCGCCGGCCGGCTCAAGGAGATCACCGACCGCCTCGGCATCCCCTTCATCTACAAGTCGTCCTTCGACAAGGCCAATCGCAGCTCGGGCAAGTCCTTTCGCGGCCCCGGCTTCGACGCCGGACTGAAGGTGCTCGCCGATGTCCGCGAGCGGATCGGCGTGCCGGTGCTGACCGATGTCCACGAGATCGACCAGATCGCCCCGGTGGCCGAGGTCGTCGATGTCCTCCAGACGCCGGCCTTCCTGGTGCGCCAGACCGACTTCATCCGCGCGGTGGCCACCTGCGGCAAGCCGGTCAACATCAAGAAGGGCCAGTTCCTCGCGCCCCACGACATGAAGAACGTGATCGACAAGGCGCGCGAAGCCGCCATCGAGGCGGCCGGTGGCGACGCTTCCGCGGGCGATCGCTTCATGGTCTGCGAACGGGGCGTGAGCTTCGGCTACAACAACCTCGTCTCCGACATGCGCTCGCTCGCGATCATGCGCGAGACGGGCTGCCCGGTGGTGTTCGACGCCACCCACTCGGTGCAGCTGCCGGGCGGGCAGGGCACCGCCTCGGGCGGCCAGCGCGAGTTCGTGCCGGTGCTGGCCCGGGCGGCGGTCGCCGTCGGCGTGGCGGGCCTGTTCATGGAAACCCATCCCGACCCCGCGCGGGCGCTTTCGGACGGCCCCAACGCCTGGCCGCTCGATCGCATGGAAGCGCTGCTGGGCACGCTGCGCGAGATCGACGTGCTGGTCAAGGCGGCGGGCTTTCCCGAAGCGGAGCTCGCGGGATGACGACGACGCGGGGCCCGATCTTTCACATTCCGACGTCCATTCCCGTCTATCATTCGAGCATCTGCGCCCGATCGGCGCGGCTGCCCTGCACCCGTTCATAATCGCCAGGACCAGAAGACCTCCAATGAGCACCATCGTCGACATCATCGGCCGCGAAATCATCGATTCCCGCGGCAATCCGACCGTCGAATGCGACGTTCTCCTCGAATCCGGCGCGATGGGCCGGGCGGCGGTTCCTTCGGGCGCTTCCACGGGTTCGCGCGAAGCGATCGAACTGCGCGACGGCGACATGGACCGCTACCTCGGCAAGGGGGTCCTCGGCGCGGTCGAGCACATCAATACCGAGATCTCCGAGGCCCTGATGGGGCTCGACGCAAGCGAACAGGCCTGGATCGATCGCACCCTGCGCGATCTCGACGGCACCGAGAACAAGTCGCGCCTGGGCGCCAACGCCACCCTGGCGGTGTCGATGGCGGTCGCGCGGGCCTCGGCCGAGGAATCCGGCCTGCCGCTCTATCGCTACTTCGGCGGCTCGGGCGCGATGTCCCTGCCGGTCCCGATGATGAACGTCATCAACGGGGGCGCGCACGCCAACAACTCGCTCGACCTGCAGGAGTTCATGATCCTGCCGGTGGGCGCGCCGACCTTCCGGGAATCCCTGCGCTACGGAGCCGAGGTCTTCCATGCGCTGAAGAAGCTCATCCACGACCGCGGCATGTCGACGGCGGTCGGCGACGAAGGCGGCTTCGCGCCCAGCGTGGGCAGCCACGAGGAAGCGATCCAGCTGATCCTTTCGGCGATCGAGGCGGCCGGCTACGAGCCGGGTCGCCAGATCGCGCTGGGGCTCGACTGCGCCAGTTCCGAGTTCTATCGCGACGGCAAGTACCATCTCGCCGGCGAGGACCTGGTGCTGTCGGCGGGCGACTTCGCCAACCTGCTCTCGACCTGGTGCGACAAGTACCCGATCGTCTCGATCGAGGACGGCATGGCCGAGGACGACTGGGACGGCTGGAAGCTGCTCACCGATGTGCTCGGCGACCGGGTCCAGCTGGTCGGCGACGACCTTTTCGTCACCAATACCGAGATCCTCCAGCGCGGCATCGAGCAGGGAATCGCCAACTCGATCCTCATCAAGATCAACCAGATCGGGACACTGACCGAGACCTTCTCGGCGATCGAACTGGCCAAGCGCTTCAACTACACGGCCGTGGTGTCGCATCGTTCGGGCGAAACCGAGGACACCACCATCGCCGACATCGCCGTCGCGACCAATGCGCTGCAGATCAAGACCGGCTCGATGAGTCGCACCGACCGCGTCGCGAAGTACAACCAGCTCCTGCGCATCGAGGAAGACCTCGGCGACGTCGCCAGCTATCCGGGGCGCAACGCCTTCTACAATCTGCGCTAGGCGGGCTTTGCGATGCGCCCCCTGACCATGATCCTGTGCGCTCTCCTGGTTGCCATCCAGTATCCGCTCTGGTTCGGCGAACGAGGCTGGCGCGAGGTATGGCGCCTGAGCGGGCAGCTGGGCGAGCAGCAGCAGGCCAACGCCCGGGTGTCCTCGCACAATGCCGGCCTGGAAGCCGAGTTGCGCGATCTCGCCGAAGGGCGCCAGGCCGTCGAGGAACGTGCCCGCTACGATCTCGGCATGGTGGGGCGCGGCGAGGTCTTCGTGCAGATCAACCAGGCGGGCGAATCGAGCGGCGCCCGCATACAGACCGCCGACTCCGGGCGTTAGACACCATGGTCGCCCGGGACATGGCGGGCGACCGGTCTCCCGGGTCGTAGGTTGCGCGGCGAGCCGCGCCGAGTGCGGGGCCGGGGCGCCGCCTACTGGCGCGTCGGGCTTTCGGGCGCCAGGCCGTCGACGAACAGGGCAGCGCAATCGACCGCATCGAAGCGCCGGGCCTCGTTGCAGAACTCGCAGCGCACCTCGACCTCGCCCTGCTCGGCGAGCACCGATTCGACCTCCTCGCGACCCAGCATCCGGAGCATCGCGCCGACCTTGTCGCGCGAGCAACGGCAGGCGAAGCGCAGCGTGCGCGCTTCGCTGCCGACGAGCCTTTCCTGCCAGAACAGTCGGTGCAGCAGCTGCTCGGCCGGTGTCCCGAGCAGTTCGGCGCGCTCCAGTGTGGCGGCGAGCTGGGTGAGTCGCGGCCAGGCGTCCTCGTCGAACTCCCGCAGCTGGCCGCCGGTGGCCGGCATGCGCTGGAGCATCAGGCCGCGGACGGTGCCGGCGTCGGCGGCCAGCCACAGGCGGGTCGGGATCTGCTCCGAATCGTTCATGTAGCGCTCGATCACCTCGGCCACCGTGGCGCCGTCCAGTGGCACCACCCCCTGGTAGGTGTGCGCGGTGCTGGCGCCCTCGGCGGTGCCGTCGAGCGTCACCACGCAGCGCCCCTTGCCGCTCGCGTTGAGCAGGGCGGTGAAATCGGCATCGTCCGCGATCGGCTCGTCGCCGAGCTTCACGGTCGCTCGGAAGCTGCCGTCCGAGCGGCATTCCACCACCACCAGGCGCACGGGGCCGTCGCCATGCAGCTGCAGGATCAGGGCGCCGTCGTGCTTGATGGTGGCGGCCAGCAGCAGCGCCGCCCCGACCAGCTCGCCGAGGTGCCTGCCCACCGTTGCCGGCAGTTCGTGGCGGCCGAGCACCTCCCGCCAGGCGGCGCCGAGCTCGACGTACTCACCGCGTACCGCGGCGGCGGCACTGAAGCGAAGCAGGCGGTCGGGTACCGGTGCAGTCATCAGTGGCGCCCGGCCGAAGCGAGCGACAGCGAGCGCGGGGGGCGTTTCATCTCAGTCCGAAGCGAGCGGGCGCAGCCTGTCGCGGAACATCGCGGCACGCTGGACATAGCCTTCGGCGCTGGCGCGCAGCCTCGCCATATCGGCCGGCTCGAGCTGGCGGACCACCTTTCCCGGCGCGCCCATGACGACGCTGCCGTCGGGAATCTCCTTGCCTTCGGTGATCAGGGCGCCGGCCCCGATCAGGCAGCCGCGACCGATCCGCGCCCCGTTGAGGATGATCGCCTGGATGCCGATCAGCGAGCCGTCGCCGATGGTGCAGCCGTGCAGCATCGCCTGGTGGCCGATGGTGACGAACTCGCCGACCGTCAGCGGGCTGTCGGGATCGACATGCAGCACGGCGCCATCCTGGACATTGCTGCCGGCGCCGATGCGGATCGCCGCGTTGTCGCCACGCAGGACGGCGCCGTACCAGACGCTGGCGTCGCGGCCGAGGCCGACGTCGCCGATGACGCGCGCGGTGTCGGCGACCCAGGCGCCGGGCCCGATGGCGGGCACCATCGTGTCGAGGGCGAAGACGCTCATCGCGTTCCTCCGGGGATAATCATCGAATGCATTCAAGTGTAAGTCATCGGCCCGAGGTGCTTCGGGCCTGGGCCGGACATGGCTGGCTGCTCGCCGAGCCGGCCCGCAAGCTCGAGTGCGTCGCCGCGATCGCGACGCTGCTCGAGGGGGGCATGCCGGGCGAGCCGACGCCGATGCCGGATCGCGATGCGCTGGCCGCCCGCGAACCCGGCCGTCCGGCCCGGCCGCTGCTGGTCGATCCGCGCGGCGTGCCGCCGCGGCCGGTCGGCAGCGCCGAGGGACGGGCGGCGCTGCTGCACGCCATCGCGCACATCGAGTTCAACGCGATCAATCTCGCGCTCGATGCCGCCTGGCGTTTCGAGGCGATGCCGGAGGAGTTCGTTCGCGACTGGTTGTCGGTCGCGGTCGACGAAGCGAAGCATTTCCGGATGCTGCGCGACGAACTGCGCGAGCGGGGCTACGAGTACGGCGATTTCGATGCCCATGACGGGCTCTGGCAGCTCGCCTGGCGAACCCGCGCGGACGTCCTGGCCCGCATGGCGCTGGTGCCGCGGGTGATGGAGGCGCGCGGGCTGGATGCGACGCCGCCGCTGCAGCGTCGCCTGCGCAGCGTCGGCGATCGACGCGCGGTTGCGATCCTGCAGGTGATCCTCGACGAGGAGGTTCGCCATGTCGCGATCGGCAACCGCTGGTACCATGAGCTGTGCGCCGGGCGCGGGCTCGATCCGCGTGCGAGCTTCATCGAGCTCTACCAGCGCCATGCCGCGCCACCGACCCGTGGCCCCCTGAATCGGGAAGCGCGGCTCGCCGCCGGTTTCACCGATGCGGAGCTCGACTGGCTCAGCGAGGCGGCGCCGGCGGGGCGGCGGCCGCCTCCTGCTCCCGCAGCCTGAGCACCCGGCGCTGCACCTTGCCGGTGGTGGTCATCGGCAGCTCGTCGATGAAGCTGATCTCCTTCGGGTATTCATAGGGCGCCAGTCGGCCGCGGACATGCTGCTGGAGCTCTTCGACCAGCGCCGGGCCCGGCTCGTGCCCGGGGGCGAGGACCACATAGGCCTTCACCAGGTTGCCGCGCTCGGCATCGGGCTTGGGCACCACGGCGGCATTGACGACGGCGGGATGGCCGATGAGGCAGTTCTCCACCTCGCTCGGGCCGATGCGGTAGCCGGCCGCCTTGAACATGTCGTCGGCGCGGCCGCGGTACCAGTAGTAGCCTTCGGGATCGACGCTCGCGAGATCGCCGGTGCGACACCAGTCGCCGGTGTACTTGGCCTCGGTCGCTTCCGGCCGGTTCCAGTAGCCGAGGAAGAGCACCGGATCGGGATCGCCGTGGATGTCGTAGCGGTTGACCGCGATCTCGCCCGTCTCGCCGGGCGCGACCGGATCGCCCTGGTCGTCGAGCAGCGCGATCCGATGGCCGGGATAGGGTCTGCCGATCGCGCCGGAGCGCGCCGGCCAGAGGCGCGAGGATCCGCCCATCAGGTAGTTGGCCTCGGTCTGGCCGAAGATCTCGTTGATCGTGATGCCCAGCGCATCGCCGCTCCAGTCGAACACCGCATCGCCGACCGATTCGCCGCCGCTCATGATGGCGCGCAAGCGCAGGCGGTAGCGCTCGCGCGGCGCCGGTACCGCCTTCATCATCATCTTGAGCGCGGTCGGGAACAGGAAGGTATTGGTGACCCCGTGGCGCTGCATCAGCTCGAACGCGCCTTCGGCCGAGAAGCGGCTGCGCGAGGCGACTATCGGATGGCCGAAATAGAGCGTCGGCAGCAGGGCGTCCATCAGCCCGCCGGCCCACGCCCAGTCGGCGGGTGACCAGAACACGTCCCCGGGCTGGGGAAACCAGTCCTGGGAGGCGACGAAGCCGGGCAGGTGGCCGATCAGGGTCCGGTGCGGAATCAGTGCTCCCTTCGGTGGCCCCGTCGTGCCGCTGGTATAGATCAGCAGGGCGGGGTCGTCGGCGCGGGTGTCGACCGTCCGGTAGCGTTCCGAGCCACCGGCCAGCAGGGTGTTCCAGTGGGTTTCGCCCCGACCCTCGAGAGGCGTGGCGTCGTCGCCGACGACGATGATGCGCGTCGCCGTGCCGGCTTCGAGGCGTGCCTTGCGCAGCGTGTCGAGCGCGCCCGCATCGACGATCACCGTGCGGGCCTCGCTGTCCTGCAGGCGCCAGGCGATCGCGTCGGCGCCGAACAGCACCGACAGCGGCATTGCCACCGCGCCCATGCGCAGGATGCCCATCTGCGCGATCGCGGTCTCCGGGCACTGGGGCAGCAGCAGGGCGACCCGTTCGCCGCGGCGTACGCCATCGGCCGCCAGGGCATTGGCGAGCCGGTTCGCATCGGCCTCGAGCCGCGTGTAGGACAGGGTGTCGACCCGCCCGTCGCCGTGATCGACCTGGATCGCGATGCGACGGGGGTCGCGCGCCCAGCGGGTCGAGCAGACCGTCGAGATGTTGAAGTGCGCCGGCACCAGCCAGCGGAATTCGCGATAGAGCCGGTCGTATCCGACGACCTGGGCCTGGGGCATGGCAGGGGTCTCCTCGGGCGCCGGGAGGCGCGGCCCGAGCGCCGCCGGGGCTCCCGACCAGCACGATTGTGCCTGCCCTGACGGCGCCGGCAAAGGCCGGCCCGGATCGTCGGGCATGCCGGCGCGGCGCGGTCCCGGCGATGGTTTGTCCTGCACTGCAGCAGGATAGGGCGTATCCTTCGCCCCATGAAAACCAGCTTCGTCGCGGGTCGGGGTGACCCGCACACGGTCAATGCCGACCTGCACTGCCATTCGCTGATGTCCGACGGAACCCTGCCTCCGGCCGCGGTCGTCGAACGCGCCGCCGCCCAGGGAGTCGAGGTGCTCGCCCTCACCGACCACGACAATCTCGGGGGAATCGCCGAAGCGGCCGATCGCGCCGGTGAACTCGGCCTGGCCTTCGTGCCCGGCGTGGAGGTCTCGGTCACCTGGGGCGGCGAGACGATCCATGTCGTCGGGCTCAACGTCGATCCGCAGGACCCGGTCCTGCGCGAAGGCCTGGCCAATACCCGCGCCGGCCGTGACGCCCGGGCCGTCGAGATCGGGGAACGGCTTGCCGCGGCCGGCATCGACGGCGCCTACGAAGGCGCGTTGCGCTATGTCGGCAATCCGGCGCTCGTGTCGCGCACGCATTTCGCCCGCTTCCTGGTCGAGGAGGGCGTCTGCCGCGATGTCTCCGACGTGTTCTCGCGCTTCCTCGTCGAGGGCCGTCCCGGCTTCGTGCCCCAGCGCTGGGCGGCGATGGACGAAGCCGTGGGCTGGATCCGGTGCGCCGGCGGGCAGGCGGTGCTGGCCCATCCCGGTCGCTACCGCCTCGGCAGGCTGCAGCGCGATGCGATGATCGGCGACTTCCGCGATGCCGGCGGCGTCGGCATCGAGGTCGTCAGCGGCAGCCATTCCGTCTCCCAGTACGCGGAGTACGCCCGGGTCGCCGTCGAGTTCGGCCTGCTCGCGTCGCGCGGATCCGATTTCCATGGCCCGGGCGAAAGCCACGTCGAGCTGGGCCAGGTGCCACCGCTGCCGGATTCGGTGGTCCCGATCTGGCACGACTGGGAGCTTGCCGCATGACCGTTCGCTACCAGATCCATCCCGTCGACCCCCAGGCCCGGCTCCTGCACCAGGCCGCCGAGATGCTCCGCTCGGGAAATCTCGTCGCGATGCCGACCGACGCCTGCTACGTGCTGGCCTGCCGGCTCGGCGACAAGTCGGCGGTCGATCGCCTGCGCGCGCTGCGTCACCTCGGCGACCGGCACCTGTTCACGCTGATGTGCGCCGACCTGTCGCAGCTCGCCGTCTATGCGCAGGTCGACAACCGGCAGTTCCGCTTCCTGAAGGAAATCACCCCGGGGCCCTACACCGTCATCCTGCCGGCGACCAAGGAAACCCCGCGCCGGCTCTGGCATCCCTCGCGCCGCACGATCGGGCTGCGGGTGCCCGACTCCAGGGTCGCGCTCGGCGTGCTGGAGGCGCTCGGCGAACCGGTGCTGTCCACCAGCCTGATCCTGCCCGGTGAGACCGATCCCCTGCACGAGGCCGACGAGATCATCGAGCGGGTGGGCAAGCAGATCGACGCGGTCATCGACATCGGCGGCCAGGGTTTCGAGCCGACCACGATCGTCGACATGACCGGCCCCGAACCGGCCGTGGTCCGGGCCGGGCGAGGTTCGGTGGAACGCATTACCGGCTGAGGATCGATTCGACGAGCGGCCACCGATGCGGCCCGCTTCGCTTGCTAGAATCGCGCCATGGACTTATCGCTCCCGCAGCTGATCGCGGTCTTCGCCGTTCCGGCGATCTTCGCCATCACGCTGCACGAGGCGGCGCATGGTTACGTGGCCTGGCTGCTGGGCGATCCCACCGCAAGGCACGCCGGGCGCGTGACCGCCAATCCGATCAAGCACATCGACCCGATTGGCACGATCGCCGTGCCCGGCCTGCTGCTGCTCGTCTCCAAGCTCTCGGGCACCGGGCTGGCGCTGTTCGGCTGGGCCAAGCCGGTGCCGGTGGTCTACAGCAACCTGCGCCGGCCCCGGCGCGACATGGGGCTGGTGGCGGCGGCGGGGCCCGCCTCGAACATCGTGATGGCGGTGGGCTGGGCGTTGCTCGCGCGCCTGGCCGTGGGCGAGGGCGAACTCGCCCGCTACATGGTGCTGGTCGGCATCGCCGGGGTGCAGGTCAACATGATCCTGGCCCTGCTCAACCTGATGCCGGTGCCGCCGCTCGACGGTGGGCGGATCGTCACGAGCCTGCTGCCACCACGCCTGGCCGATGTCTATTCCCGCATCGAACCCTACGGGCTGGTGATACTCGTGGCGCTGCTGGTCACGGGAGTCCTCGGGCGTATCCTCTTTCCCATGATCGCCTGGTCGAGCCGGGCGGTGTTATCCCTGACTGGATTCTGAGCCAATGTTTCCCGAACGCGTGGTTTCCGGCATGCGTCCGACCGGCGCGCTGCACCTCGGCCACTATCACGGCGCCCTCAAGAACTGGGTACGGCTGCAGGAGAAGTACCCCTGCCTGTTCTTCGTCGCGGACTGGCACGCGCTCACGACGCACTACGAATCGACCGAGGTGATCGAGGCCAGCATCTGGGAAATGGTCATCGACTGGCTTGCCGCCGGCATCGATCCCGCCCATTCGGTGCTGTTCGTGCAGTCGCGGGTGCCCGAGCATGCCGAACTCCACCTGCTGCTGTCGATGGTCACACCGCTGGGCTGGCTCGAGCGGGTGCCGACCTACAAGGACCAGCAGGAGCACCTGGCCGATCGCGATCTCGCCACCTACGGCTTCCTCGGCTATCCGCTGCTGCAGGCCGCCGACATCCTGATGTACCGGGCCTCGCATGTCCCGGTCGGCGAGGACCAGGTTCCGCACATCGAGCTCACCCGCGAGGTCGCCCGTCGGTTCAACCACCTGTTCGGGGGCGAGGCCGGCTTCGAGGAGAAGGCGCTCGAGGCGATCCGCAAGCTCGGCAGCAAGCGCGCGCGCATCTACAAGCAGATGCGCACCGCCTACCAGGAGCAGGGTGACGAGCAGGCGCTCGAGCGTGGCCGCGAACTGCTCGACCAGGCGCAGAACATCAGCCTGGGCGATCGCGAGCGGCTGTTCGGCTTCCTCGAGGGCCATCGCAGGATCATCCTGGCCGAGCCGCAGTCGCTGCTCACCGAAACCTCGCGGATGCCCGGGATCGACGGGCAGAAGATGTCCAAGAGCTACGGCAACACGATCGCCATGCGCGAGGACCCGGCATCGGTCGAGAAGAAGGTCCGCACCATGCCGACCGACCCGGCCCGGGTGCGGCGCACCGATCCGGGCGAGCCCGAGAAATGCCCCGTCTGGCAGCTGCACCTGACCTACTCGGACGAGACGGTGCGCGACTGGGTGCAGCAGGGCTGCCGCAGCGCCGGCATCGGCTGCCTCGAATGCAAGCAGCCCGTGATCGACGCCATCGTGCGCGAGCAGGCGCAGTTCCATGAGCGCGCCCAGCCCTATCTCGACGATCCCCATCTGGTGCAGAACATCATCGCCGACGGCTGCGACCGCGCCCGCAAGATGGCGGGGGAGACGATGCGCGAAGTGCGCGAGGCGATGGGACTGCTCTACGACTGACAGGAAATGGGGTCAGACACGATTTCCCCAGGGGAAATCGTGTCTGACCCCATTTCCTAGGACGGGTTGGAGCCGACCGCGTGCAGCGGCCCGCCCGCCAGGTGCATCTGGCGCAGCGCGGGCAGGGATTCCAGCAGCTCCGCCAGCTCGGCGTAGGGAACCGGTTCGTAGATCAGGGTGCCCTGCATCACCTCGCAATCGAGTTCGCGCAGGCCGCGCATCTCGGCCGGGGTCTCCACGCCTTCGGCCATCGCCCGCATGCCGAGCTTGGCCGCCAGGGTGGTGATCGCCTGCACGATCGCGGCGTTGCCGCGATCGACGGGCAGGTCCCTGACGAAGGCGCGATCGATCTTGAGCCCATCGACCGGCAGGTTCTTGATGTAGGACAGCGATGCGTAGCCGGTGCCGAAGTTGTCGATGATGACGTTCACTCCCAGGCGGCGCAGTTCACCGATCAGCTGGATCGTCTTCTCGGGGTTCTCGATGAAGGAGCTTTCGGTGAGCTCGAGCCGCAGCAGCTTCGGCGGGAAGGCGCGCTCGGTCATCAGCCGGTTGAGGTTCTCGAGGAAGCCGTCCTCGGCGAGCTGGCGCACCGAGATGTTGACCGTCACCGCCATGTCCTCGAAGCGGTCCAGGCCGAGCCGGATCCGGTCGTCGATGGCCCGGCGCACCGCCCAGAAACCGATCTCGCGGATCAGGTTGCTCTGCTCGGCCATCTGCAGGAACTTCTCGGGCAGGAGCAATCCGCGGACCGGATGGCGCCAGCGCAGCAGGCCTTCGATGCTGATCACCTTGCGCTGGGCGACATCGAGGATCGGCTGGTAGAAGAGGTCGACCTCGTTGCGGCTGATCGCCATCGGCAGCTCCGCGGCGAGCTGCATCTGCTCGGTGCGCTCGTCCGACAGGCGCCCGGCGAAGAACTGGACGTCGTTGCGCCCCTCGGACTTGACCTTGTACATCGCGCCGTCGGCGGCCTTGACGAGCTGCTGCGGGTCGGTGGTGTCCTCGGGCGAGAGGGCGACGCCGATCGAGGCCGACAGGAAGTAGGCGCGGTTGTTCAGGATGAAGGGCTTCTCGATGGAGGCGAGCACCTGGCGCGCGATGGCTTCGACCTCGGCGCGGTCGCTGGTGTCGTTCAGGAGCACGATGAACTCGTCGCCACCCATCCGGCCGGCCGTGTCGCCCGGCCGGATCGCCGCCTTCAGGCGCGCGGCCACCTCGACGAGTACCTTGTCGCCGGCGGCATGGCCGAGCGTGTCGTTGATCAGCTTGTAGCGGTCGAGATCGATGTAGAGCAGGGCGACCTCGCGACGGCGCTTCAGGCTCGCCTTGAGCTGGTGCGATACGAAGGCGCGGTTGGGCAGGTCCGTCAGCGCATCGTGCAGGGAGGCGTGCAGGAGCTGCTTCTCGGCCGCCTTGCGCTGCAGGTACAGCGAGAGTGTGCGCGACAGCACTTCCGCGACCTGGCCGAGGAAGGCATCGCCGCGCAGGCTGACCGGCGAGAGGAAGAGCAGCACGCTCATCACGTCATCGTGCTCGTTGAGGATCGGCGCGAGGAAGGCGGCCTGGGCGCCGACCACCGCGGTCTGGTAGCGCTTGGCGAAGGCGGGTTCCTCGGCGACCTCGGACAGCCAGACCGCCTTGCGCAGGGTCCAGGCCTTGGCTTCGGCCGAATCGGGGGCGATCGACAGGACAGGCGGCAGCTCGGCGAGCATCTGGGTGAAGGTGGGATAGCCCCAGCGCTCGCGCACCGCGAAGCCCTCGCCGGCGCGCACCATGTGGGCGCCGCCCAGCCAGGCGAGCTTGCCGCAGACGGTGATCAGCACGGCGGTGACGACCCGTTCGGGATCGGTTTGCTCGCGCATGATCGAGGCGATGTCGCCGTCGATCTCGAGCAGCATCCGCTGCTGCTTCTCGCGGGTGATGTTGCGTCCGGTGCCCCGGTAGCCGGTGAAGCGGCCGGTGTCGTCGAAGACCGGTCTGCCCGACAGCGACAGGTGATAGACATTGCCTTCGTCATCGAGCCGGCTCATCTCGAAGTGCTCGAAGGGCTTGTGGGCGTCCAGGATTTGGCGGTGCTGGGCCCAGTCGGCCGGCATGGATTCGGCGGCGATGCCGTCGCCTTCCCAGCGACGGCGGCCTATCCAGCGCCGCGCCCATTGCCCGAGCACCGCATCGACGCTGTCCGAGAGCCAGGACAGCCGGTGTTGCGGATCGGTCTCCCAGATCCAGTCGGAGCTCAGCTGGGTGAGTTCGCGGAACTTCGATTCGCTCGCCGCGAGCTGGCGCTGCATCGCGCGCATTCCGGAGATGTCGAGGACGATGCCCTCGAGCCGGGCGATGGTGCCGTCGCGCCCGCGCACCGGTCGGGCCACCGACCGGACCCAGACCGTCTCGCCAGTGGGGCGCAGGTAGCGGTACTCGATCCTGGCCTCGCCGCCGTTGCGCACCACCCGGCGATGCAGGTCGGACCAGCGGCGCTGATCGTCGGGATGCAGGCAGATCAGGAAGCCCTTCGGGGAGGGCGGGCCGTTCCCGGGATCGATGCCGAACAGGCGGAAGGCGCCGGCACTCCATTCGAGGCGGTTCTCGGCCAGGACCTGAACCCAGGTGCCCAGCGAGGCGAGGGTCTCGGCCGCATCGTGCTGGGACCGCAGGCGCTCGAGCCCCTCGATCCGGCTCGCCTGGAGTTCGAGCGCATGATGGCGGGCCCGCAGCAGCAGGCTGATCCCGACGATGGCCAGCGCGCAGGCGAGCGGAACCGCGAAGGCGAGCTCGATCCAGTCCGGCTGCGCCACACCGATCGCCAGCACGACGAGGGCGATCGCCAGGCTCATCGCCGCGAGGGGGCGACTGAACCGGCCGGGCTGCTGGGAATTCTCTGACTGGCTCACAATGCGCGATGTATGGAGCGACGATCCGGTTATCGGTCCGGTGCCGAAGCACCGACAAGCAAGGACATGGACAACGACATGGGCAACAGCATGGAACGACAGCAATGTCCGTGACGAACCCGGTTCACCGCCAGCCCGAACCCGACCCCTGGATCCTGGCATGGCTGGCTCGCCTGCCCGCCGGCGCCCGGGTGCTCGACTTCGCCTGCGGTTCCGGGCGCCATGCCCGTGCCGCAGCCGCGCTCGGCCTGACGGTCGTCGCCATCGACGCCGACATGCAGGCGCTGGCGTCGGTCGGCGAGGGCATCGCCGTCGTCCGGGCCGAGCTGGAAGTCGCGCCTTGGCCGTTCGCCGAAGCGGGATTCGACGCCGTGATTGTCTCGAACTACCTGTTCCGTTCCCGTCTCGACCTGCTGTGCGGACTGATCCGGCCGACGGGTGTTCTCTTGTACCAGACATTCGCCGTGGGCAATGAATCGCTCGGGCGTCCCCGCAATCCGGACTTCCTGCTGCGGCCGGGCGAATTGCTCGAGGTGGCGGCTCGCAACGGGCTGCATGTCCTGGCCTACGAGGACGGCATCCTGGGCTCGCCGGCGCGCGCACGGATCCAGCGGATCGTGGCCTGCCGGCCCCTCCTGCGGCTCGATGCGATGCCGCTCGGGGCTTGATGAGGCAGGGCGGGATCGGGGGCGCCGCCGAGGCCGCGCCAAGGCCCCTTCATCGGCCCGCCGGTCCGTTAAACTACTCGTTTTTCACGGGCGCACGACCATGATCAAGGGCAGCATCGTTGCGATCGTCACCCCGATGCACGAGGACGGTCGGCTCGACTTCGAGCGCCTGCGCGCGCTGGTCGACTGGCATGTCGCCGAGGGCACCGCGGCGATCGTCGCGGTCGGCACCACCGGGGAATCACCGACGGTCGATCACGATGAACATGTCGAGATCATCCGGGTGGTGGTCGAGCAGGCGGCCGGCCGCATTCCGGTGATCGCCGGCACCGGCGGCAACTCGACGCGCGAGGCGGTCGAGCTCACCGAAGGGGCGGCCAGGGTGGGCGCCGACGCCACGCTGCAGGTCGTTCCCTACTACAACAAGCCGACCCAGGAAGGCATGTGCCGGCATTTCGAAGTCGTCGCCGAGCGCGGCGGGCTGCCGGTCATCCTGTACAACGTGCCGGGCCGCACGGTTGCCGACCTGTCCAACGAAACGGTGCTGCGCTTGGCGCAGGTGCCCAACATCATCGGCCTGAAGGAGTCCACCGGCGACATTCCCCGCGTCTCCGATCTCCTCGCCAGGCTGCCCGATGACTTCGCCGTCTACAGCGGCAACGACGACTGCGTCCTGGCCCTGATCGGCATGGGCGGGCATGGCGCGATCTCGGTCACGGCCAATGTCGCGCCGGGCCCGATGGCGCGGATGTGCGCCGCGGCGCTGGAGCGTCGCTGGGACGAGGCGCTGGCGCTCAACCGGCGGCTTTTGCCGCTGCATTTCAAGCTGTTCGTCGAAGCCAACCCGATACCGGTGAAATGGGCGCTCGCCGAGATGGGCCGGATCGAGAACGGGATCCGCCTGCCCATGACCCCGCTCGACGCCCGGTTCCACCCCGTGGTGCGACAGGCCTTGATGGACTCCGGAGTACTTCCCCGATGAATCGAATCTTCTCCGCCGGCAGGCTGTCCCGCTTCGGGATGGTGTTCCTCCTCGGGATCGCCGTTGGCGGCTGTGGCCTGGGCAGGAAGCTCGAGGAAAGAAGCCAGATCGACTACAAGTCGGCTGGCGAGCAGCGCACCGATTCGCTCGAGATTCCGCCGGATCTCGCGTCACCGGTCGGCGCCGATCGTTACCGGGTTCCCGATCTGCCCTCGCAGCCGACCTATTCCGACTACGAGCGTGATCGTCGCCAGGCGAGCAGCGCTCCCGGCGAAACCGTCGCGGGCAGTTCGCTGCAGCTCGACTCCGGCACGATGCGCATCGAGCGCGAAGGCCAGCAGCGCTGGCTCAGCACCTCCATGACGCCCGAGCAGCTCTGGCCCCTGGTTCGCGACTTCTGGCAGGAATCCGGATTCATCATCGATTCCGAATCGCCCGAGACCGGAATCATGGAAACCGACTGGGCCGAGAATCGCGCCAAGCTGCCCCAGGACTTCATCCGGCGTACCGTCGGCCGGGTCTTCGACAGCCTCTATTCCACCGGTGAGCGCGACCGCTTCCGCACCCGGCTCGAACGTGTCGCGGGCGGCGGCACCGAAATCTACGTGACCCACCGCGGGATGGTCGAGGTCTACCAGGACAGCACCGAGAAGGACGCCACCGTCTGGCAGCCGCGGCCGAGCGACCCCGAACTCGAGGTCGAGTTCCTGCGTCGCCTCATGGTCGAGCTCGGCGCCGATATCGAGCGGGCCGATTCGGCGGCGGCGGCGGTGGCCGCTTCGGCGTCGTCCGCTGGCGGCACCGAACTCGGGCGCGGGCCGGACGGCGTATCGCAGCTCGCGATCCCCGATGACTTCGAGCGCGCCTGGCGACGCGTCGGGCTGGCGCTCGACCGCGGGGGCTTCGCGGTCGAGGACCGGGACCGCTCCAACGGTGTCTACTTCGTGCGCTACATCGATCCGGAAAGCGACGCCCGTCGGACCCGGGAGGGCGGCGGCTTCCTCTCGGGCCTGTTCGGCGGCTCGCGCGAGGATCCGAAGCAGACCGAGGTCTTCCAGATCCGGATCGAATCGAGCGGCGCGCAATCCACCGTGCGGGTGCGCTCCGGCGACGGCGAAGCGGTGCGCGAGACCGATCGCGCGACGGCAACCCGGATGCTCGCCCTCATCCAGGAGCAATTGCAGCTGTGAACGCGTACGCCGGATACCTGCAGGCGTCCTGATCCGTGCGATTCGCGAGTCTCGGTAGCGGCAGCGAGGGCAACGCCCTCGTGGTGGAGTCGCCCGGTGGCGCCGGCGAGCGGGGCACCCGCATGCTGGTCGACTGCGGCTTCGGCCTGCGCGAGGCGCAGCGCCGGCTGCAGGCGCTCGACGTGGCGCCCGATTCGCTTGCCGGGATCCTGGTCACCCATGAGCATGGCGATCATGTCGGCGGCGTTTTCAGGCTGGCGCGTGCCCACCGGATACCGGTCTACCTGACGCACGGTACCTGGCAGGCCGTCGCGGGCATGCCGGCTGCCGCCGATTGCGAGCACCGCCTGATCGAGCCGGGCAAGGCGTTCGAGATCGACGGGGTCCGGATCGAACCGGTGTCGGTGCCGCACGATGCGCGCGAACCGGTGCAGTTCGTCCTCGATTCGGGCCGCGCCCGGCTCGGAGTGCTCACCGATCTCGGCCATGGCACGCCGCATGTGACGCAAGCCTTCTCGGGGCTCGATGCGATCGTGCTCGAGTGCAATCACGACCCTGGCCTGCTGGCCTCCAACCCGCGCTATCCGCCGGCGCTCAAGCGGCGCATCGGCGGGCCCTACGGCCATCTTTCGAACGCGGCGGCGGCCGGGATCGCGGCCGCCATCGACAGTACCCGGCTGCGCCGGATCGTTGCGGCCCACCTGTCGGCGCACAACAATCGACCCGAACTCGCATGCGCCGCGCTCGCCGACGCGCTGGGCGCAGCGCCCGGGGACATCGGGGTCGCGATGCAGCAGACCGGCCTGGCCTGGGTGGAACTGGGAACCTCGATGGCGGTCTGAGAACCCGCGGACGGCCCGTCCGCGGGTTCGCGCCAGGTTCCGTGCAGGCCTACTGGCTGGCGGCTTTCGCGGTTTCGCCCGCCTCGTCGGCCTTGTCCTGCGCGGCGTCGCCCAGTCCGGCTGCCCGTTCCCTTGCGGCATCGCCGATCTCCGCCGCCTTGTCCTTCGCGGCCGCGCCCATTTCCAGCGCCTTGTCCCGCGCCTCGGCGCCGATCTCGGCGGCCTTGTCGGCGACATCACTCGCGGCTTCCCGGGTCGCGTCGACGGCCGCGCCCGCGGCTTCCTTCGTGGCCTCGGCGGCTGTACCGGCGGCTTCCTTCGCGGCCTCGGTGGCTGCGCCGGCGGCTTCCTTCGTCGCCTCCACGGCTTCCGAGGCCTTTTGCGCGGCGTTGTCGGCCGCGGTTCCGGCCTCCTTCTCGCCGCAGGCGGCCAGTCCGAGCGCGATGAGCGAGACGAGGAGAATTCGATTGTTCATGTCGGTATTTCCCTGGGGATGAGGAGGTGCAGCGCGCGATTCTAGCGAGGCAATCTGACGTTCCATCGCATGGGATCTGACGTTCTGGAGGCACGCGGGCTGGACTACACTGCAGGCATCAAGGCTTGGCCAAGCGACGCAGGAGCAGGATCGACCGATGCAGGAACACGACGACATCGTGAGCGAGGGGCGGTGGGTCTCGCTGCGCTACCGCCTGTACGACTCCACGGCACAGGCGCTCGAGGACCATGATCGAGACGAAACCTACCTGCATGGGGGTTTCGGGCACCTGTTCCCGAAGATCGAGGAGATCCTGGAGGGTCGGCGTGTCGGCGAGCATGTGTCGGTCTACCTCGAACCCGAGGACGCGTTCGGCGACTATGATGCCGCACTGCTGCACATCGCCGAGCGCGGGCGCTTTCCCGAAGCACTGGAAGTCGGCATGGACTTCGAGGGCATACCGGGCGGGGAAGCCGATGACAGGATCTACACCGTGACCGACATCGTCGGGGATACCGTCGTGGTGGACGGCAACCATCCGCTGGCCGGGATCGCGGTACGCTTCGATCTCGAGATCACCGGGGTGCGGCCGGCGACCGACGAGGAACTCGAAACCGAGCGCGCCCGCTGGGGCCACTGATGCTTGCCGGGCGCATCGCCCGGCATGCCGCGCTCAGTCGGTCCGGTTCGTCGCGAGCTGGCGCAGCGCATATACGAGCTCGAGCGCCGCGCGCGGGGTGAGCGCATCGGGATCGACATCGAGCAGGCGGGCCAGCACCGCTTCGGCGAGCGGATCGGCCGGCGGCGCCGCATCGTCGGCCGCCGCGGGCAGGTCGATGCCGAAGAGGTCCATCTGGTCGCCGTCCTCGCGGGCGCGCTCCTCGAGCCGGGCGAGCAGGGCGCCGGCGGCGCGCACCACGGGTGCCGGCATGCCGGCGAGCCGCGCCACCTGCAGCCCGTAGCTGCGGCTTGCGGGACCGTCGCGGACTTCGTGCAGGAATACGATGCCCTTGCGATGCTCGGCGGCGGCCAGGTGCAGGTTGACCGCATGCGGATCGCGCGCCGCGATCGCCGTCAGCTCGAAATAATGCGTGGCGAACAGGGCGAGCGAACGATTGTGGGCAAGCAGGCGGTCGGCGATGGCATGGGCCAGCGCCAGGCCGTCGAACGTGGATGTGCCGCGGCCGATCTCGTCCATCAGCACCAGTGACTGTTCGCTGGCGGCATTGAGGATCGCGGCGGCTTCGGTCATCTCCACCATGAAGGTCGAGCGGCCGCCGGCGAGATCGTCCGATGCGCCGATGCGGGTGAAGATCCGGTCGATCGGCCCGAGGGTGCAGGCATCGGCCGGCACGAAGCTGCCGCAGTAGGCGAGCAGGGTGATCAGCGCCACCGAGCGCATGTAGGTCGATTTGCCGCCCATGTTCGGCCCGGTCAGGATCAGCAGCCGGCGCTGCGGATGCATCACGCAGTCGTTGGGAACGTAGCGCTCGACATGCGCTTCCACCACAGGATGGCGGGCGCCGCGGATCTCGATGCCAGGCAGCGGGGAGAACCGCGGCCGTATCCAGCCCATCCGGGCGGCGCGGTCGGCCAGGGTGACGAGCACGTCGATCTCGGCAACCGCCCGGCCGAGCGCCTGCCATGCGCCGACCGAAGGCCGTAGTGCGACGACCAGCTCCTCGTAGAGCTGGCGTTCGCGGGCCAGTGCCCGCTCGCGCGCCGACAGGGCCCGGTCCTCGAACTGCTTGAGTTCGGGCGTGACGAAGCGCTCGGCGTTCTTGAGGGTCTGGCGCCGCCGGTAATCCTCGGGCACCTTGTCGGCCGATCCCCGGCCGACCTCGATGTAGAAGCCGTGCACCTGGTTGAAGCCCACCCGCAGCGTGGCAATGCCGCTGCGCTCGCGCTCGCGGGCTTCCAGCGCGGTGAGATAGTCACCGCAGCCGGCATCGAGCGCCCGCAGCTCATCGAGCTGCGCATCGAAGCCATCGCGGATCACGCCGCCATCGCGCGCCTGCGCCGACGGCTCGTCCGCGATGGTGGCGCGCAGCATCGCCAGCGCTTCGGCCGGCGGCGCCAGCGCCGCGCTCAATGTGGCGAAGGCGGCCGGCGCGAGTTCGGCGATGCGCTCGGCGATCCCCGCGAGCGCCGGCGCCGAATCGCGCAGGGCGGCGAGCTCGCGCGGCCGCGCCGAGCCGAGCGCGATGCGCGCGGCGACTCGCTCGTAGTCGGGCAGGCCCCGCAGCAGGGGCCGCAGGCTGCGATGAGCGCCTTCGATCAGGGCTTCGATCCGTTCGTGGCGGGCGGCTGCGACGGCGCGTTCGCGCACCGGTTGTTGCAGCCAGCGCCGCAGCAGTCGGCCGCCGGCACTGCCGGCGCAGTCGTCGAGGATCCGCAGCAGGCTGGGCCCGTCATCGCCGCGCAGGCTCTCGATCACCTCGAGATTGCGCCTTGCGGTTTCGTCGAGGACGATGAAGGCATCGTCGCGCCAGGCATGCAGACCCTGCAGGTGGCTCGGCGCCTGGCCCTGGGTCAGGGTGGCGTAGGCCAGCAGGGCGCCGGCCGCGGCAAGCGCCTGCGCCTGGTCCTCGACTCCGAAGGCGCCGAGATCGGCGACCCCGAGCGTCTCGCACAGGTCCTTGCGGGCGCGCGCGGTGTCGAAGCGCCAGTCGGGCTGGCTCGCGACCGAACCCAGCACGGTCGGCTCGATGCCCGCGAAAAGCCGTGCCGGGTCGGCGGATTCCGGCAGGACGATCTCGGCGGCGCCGATCCGTGCGATCGCGGCGGGAAGGGCGTCGGGCTCGACCTCGGCGAGCCAGCATTCGCCGGCGGCCAGCGACAGCCAGGCGATCCCGGTCCGGCGGCCCGGAAAGACCGCCAGCAGCAGCGGGTCCTCGCGCTCGGGCAGGAGCTGCTCGTCGGTGAGGGTGCCCGGAGTGACGATGCGCACCACCTTGCGCTCGACCGGCCCCCTGGAGGTGGCGGGATCGCCGATCTGCTCGCAGATCGCCACCGATTCGCCGAGCCGGATCAGGCGTGCCAGGTACTGCTCGACCGACTGCACCGGCACCCCCGCCATGCGCACCGGCTCGCCCCTGGACATGCCGCGCTGGGTCAGGGTGATGCCGAGCAGGGCCGAGCCCCGCTCGGCGTCTTCGTGGAAGAGCTCGTAGAAATCGCCCATCCGGTAGAGCAGCAGCGTATCCGGGTAGTCCGCCTTGAGGGCGAGGTACTGCTGCATCATGGGCGTGTGTTCGGCGTTCCCCTTGCCCTGGCGAGAATTCTCGACGGATTCAGTCATCTACAGCGATAAGCGGTGCGTGCCCCGGCAAGCGATACTACCGGATCGCCCATCGTGTCGCCGCCCGGCCCTCATCCGTGCCCGGCTTCCGGCGCTGCTGCCAGTCTCCGCAAGCGCAGCAGGCGCAAGGCATTGAGCGTGACGAGCGCGGTGGCGCCGGTGTCGGCCAGCACGGCGATCCACAGGCCGGTGATGCCCAGGATCGTGGTCACCAGGAAAACGCCTTTCAATCCGAGCGCGAAGAACACGTTCTGGTGGATATTGGCCATGGTTGCGCGAGACAGCGCGACGAGCCGGGCAACGTCCGTGACCCGGGTCTTGAGCAGCGCCGCGTCGGCCGTCTCGAGGGCCACGTCGGTGCCGCCGCCCATGGCGATGCCGACGTCGGCGGCGGCCAGTGCCGGCGCATCGTTGATGCCGTCGCCGACCATGGCGATCATGCCGTCTTGCTTCATCGTGTCGATCAGGCGCAGCTTGTCCTCGGGCAGCAGCTCGGCCGCCCAGTCCATGCCCAGCCGGTCCGCGATGGCCCGGGCGGTGCGGTGGTTGTCGCCGGTGAGCATGATCGAGCGCACCCCCATGGCATCGAGTCGCGCGATGGCCTCCCGCGCATCCGGCCTCGGCTCGTCACGCAAGGCCACCAGCCCGATCGCTGCGCCGGTGCCTTCGTCGAGCAGCACCGATACCGTCTTGCCCTCCTGCTGCAGTGCCTCGATGACCGGCTTCTGCGCATCCGGGAGCGCCTTCATGCGGGCGGCGTACACCGGCGATCCGATTGCCAGCGGGCGTTCGGCCACGATCGCGTGCGCGGCTTCGCCCGCGGTCGCCCGTGCCTGCGTGGCCGCTGGAATGTCGACGCCCGCCGACTCGGCATGGGCGACGATGGCCCGGGCCAGCGGGTGGCCCGAACCGGATTCGACGCTCGCCGCCAGCGACAGGACTTCGTTCTCGCTGTCCCGGGCGAACGCCAGCACATCGGTGACGCGCGGCCTGCCCGCGGTCAGGGTGCCGGTCTTGTCGAAGGCGATGCTCGCCACGCGGCCGATGGTCTCCAGCGCATGGCCGCCCTTGACGAGCAGGCCATGGCGCGCGCCCACGGCCAGGCCCGATGCGATGGCGGCCGGCGTGGAAAGCACCAGCGCGCAAGGGCAGGCGATCAGCAGCAGCGCCAGGCCGCGATAGAGCCATTCGCCCCAGTCCCCGCCCAGGACCAGCGGGGGGACGAGCATGACCAGCGCCGCGATCGTCATGACGGCCGGCGTGTAATGGCGGCTGAATCTTTCGATGAACCTGGCCGTCGGTGCCCTGGAGGCATGCGCCTTCTCGACCAGGTGGACGATGCGCGAAATGGTGTTGTCGGCCGTCGTCCTCTCGACGCGCAGCTGCAGTGCGCCATCGAGATTGATGGAGCCGGCGAAGACACTTTCGCCGCCCGCCCTGGCGATCGGGATGGACTCGCCGGTGACCGGCGATTCGTCGAGGCTGGACGCGCCCTCGATGATGACGCCGTCGGCCGATACCCGGTCGCCGGGGCGCACGAGTACGCGATCGCCGATGCGAAGCGCCGCCGCCGGAACGACGCGCTGCCCGCCGTGCCCGTCGAGCAGCGTCGCGGTCCTGGGAACCAGCGCGACCAGGGCCTGGATGCCCGCACGGGCGCGACCGGCCGCCACGCTCTCGAGCAGTTCGCCGAGCGCGAAGAGGAACACGACCGCCGCCGCCTCTTCGGCTTCGCCGATGACGAGCGCTCCCAGGACGGCCACGGACATCAGCATCTCGATGGAGAAGGGCGAGCCCGCCCGGGCAAGGGCGACGGCCTTGCGCGCAAAGGGCAGCACGCCGGCGAGCACGGCCGCGGCGAGGATCCATGCGCCATGAGCGGGGATGGCCAGGCTGCCCGCATAGGCGATGCCCATGCCGAGACCCAGGCCGGCGACCTGCCGGCCCTTGCGGGTCTGCCACCAGCGGGTCGGCTCCGATGCCATGGGTGCGTCGATCCCGCTGTCCGGGGCGGTGGCGCAGGCGGCCTCGGGCCCCGGGCTTGCCGATGCCTCGAAGCCCAGGTTCCTGATGGTTTCCTCGACGGTGCTGCGCCGTGTGGAGCCGGTGGCCAGTGACAGGCGAAGCGACTGCGTGGCGAAGTTCAGCTGGACGTCGCTGACGCCGGGCAGGCGCACCAGTGCCGTCTCGATCTTGCCAACGCAGCTGGCGCAATCCATTCCCTCGACGCGCATCGACAGGGTCGACGATGCTCCCGGCGCGGGACGGCCCGGCGACGATTGGGAGATGGAGTCGGGATCGATGCCTTCAGGGTGCAGGCGCAAGGGGTTTTCTCCAGTGGACGAGCACATGCCCCTATTGAAAACCCTGTAGCGACTGCAGAGTCAACACCCTGGATCAGGCCCGGTCAGGGCATCGGAACGGTCCGCAGGCGCAGGGCGTTGCCGATGACCGATACCGACGACAGGCTCATGGCCGCGGCGGCCAGCATCGGCGACAGGAGCATCCCGAAGACCGGATAGAGCACGCCGGCGGCAATGGGTACACCGAGGGCGTTGTAGACGAAGGCGAAGAACAGGTTCTGCTTGATGTTGCGGATCGTCGCCCGCGCCAGCATCCGCGCGCGCACGATACCGGTCAGGTCACCCTTGAGCAGGGTGACGCCGGCGCTTTCCATGGCGACGTCCGCACCGGTTCCCATGGCGATGCCGACGTCGGCGGCGGCAAGGGCGGGCGCATCGTTGACGCCGTCGCCGGCCATGGCGACGCTTGCGCCCTGGGTGCGCAGTTCCTCGACGAGCTTCTGCTTGTCCTGCGGCAACACGCCGGCGCGTACCTCGTCGATGCCGAGCTTTGCCGCGACGGCTTTCGCGGTGCGCTCGCTGTCACCCGTGGCCATGATGATCCGCAGGCCGGCGGCGTGCAGGGAACGGATGGCCTCGGCGCTGTTGGCCTTGATCGGATCGGCGACCGCAACGATGCCGGCGAGCTTCCCGTCGACCGCGACGAACATCGCGGTCTTGCCGTCCCCGCGCAAGCGGTCGGCATCGTCCTGCAGCGGCCCCGCTTCGATACCGATCTCCGCCAGCATCGCCGTGTTTCCCAGCGCGACGGCGCGACCGGCAACCCGGCCATTGACGCCTTTGCCGGTCACGGACTCGAACTCCCCCGATTCCACTACCTCGACGCCGCGCTCGCGCGCGCCTTCGACGATGGCTTCGGCCAGGGGATGCTCGGAGCCTCGTTCGAGGCTAGCCGCCAGGGACAGCAGCTCGCTTTCGGGGACATCCCCCGTCGCAAGGACATCGGTCAGCTTCGGGCGACCCTCGGTCAGCGTGCCCGTCTTGTCGACGATCAGGGTGTCGACCGTGGAAAAGCGCTCCAGCGCTTCGGCATCCTTGATCAGCACACCCATCTGCGCACCGCGTCCCGTCGCGGTCATGATGGACATCGGTGTCGCCAGGCCGAGTGCGCATGGACAGGCGATGATCAGCACGGATACCGCTGCCACGATGGCGTAGGTCATGCTGGGCGCAGGTCCGACGAGCGCCCAGACGATGAAGGCGACAATGGCGGCCAGGACGACGGCCGGCACGAAATAGAACGAAACCCGGTCCGCCAGTCCCTGGATCGGAGCGCGCGAACGCTGCGCCTTTGCCACCATCTCGACGATCTGCGAGAGCATGGTCTCGGCGCCGACCTTCTCGGCGCGCATGAGCAGCGAGCCGTTGCGGTTGAGCGTACCGCCGGTGAGCGGGTCGCCCCCGGTCTTCTCGACCGGAACCGGCTCGCCGGTCAGCATCGATTCGTCCACCGAGGAACGGCCTTCCACCACCACGCCGTCCACCGGAACGGCATCGCCCGGGCGCACCCGCAGCCGATCGCCGGACTTCACCTCATCGAGCGGCACGTCGCTCTCGGTCCCGTCATCGGCCAGGCGTCGCGCGGTCTTCGGCGCAAGATCGAGCAGCGCGCGGATGGCCGAACCGGTGCGTTCGCGGGCGCGCAACTCCAGCACCTGGCCGAGGAAGACGAGCGCCACGATCACCGCCGCGGCTTCGAAATAGACGGGCACCGTGCCGTCGTGCCCGCGGAAAGACTCCGGGAAGATGTCCGGAAAGAGGGTTGCCACGACACTGTAGAGATAGGCCGCGCCGACGCCGAGCGAGATCAGCGTCCACATGTTGGGGCTGCGATTGATGACGGATTCGTAGCCGCGATGGAAGAAGGGGATCGCCGCCCAGAGCACGACTGGCGTTGCCAGCGCCAGCTCGATCCAGATGGCCAGACGTTCGCCGATCCAGTCACGCAATGGCAAGCCGACCATGGGCGCCATGGCGATCACGAAAAGCGGGACGGCCAGGATCGCGCTGACCCGGAGTCGCCGGGTGAAATCGACGAGTTCCGGGTTCGGCCCCTCATCGCCCGTGGGCACGCCCATGGGCTCCAGCGCCATGCCGCACTTCGGACACGAACCCGGCTTGTCGCGGATGATCTCCGGGTGCATCGGGCAGGTGTATTGCGTGCCCTTGGGCAGCGCCTTCGGTGCAGGCGGCCCGTCGAGATACTTCCCGGGTTCCGCCTCGAACTTCCTTCGACAGCCTTCCGAACAGAAATGGAAAACCTGGCCTGCGTGGCGCAGGAAATGCTTCGCGCTCGATGGGTCGACGAGCATGCCGCAGACCGGGTCCCGGACCCGGGCCGCGTTTCCAGCGCCCTCGTCGCCATGGCCGTGGCCGTGGTGGTGATGATGCTCGTGAGGAGAATTCGCCATGATGAGTTCCAGTTCGGTGTGCGGTCACATGGCACCCAGGATGGCGCTTCCCACGATGGGAAGGTCAAGACGACTCACCGCGTCTCAAGCCGGCTCAACGCGTCCGGATGACGCCTTCCTGGCTGGTGGACGCGACAAGCTGGCCGTCCCGGCTGAAGATCTGGCCGCGGATGAAGGCGCGCGTCCCGGCCGTGACCGGGCTGTCCATGCTGTAGAGCAGCCAGTCGTCCATGCGCACGGGCCGATGGAACCACATGACATGGTCGAGGCTGGCGGCCTGCAGCTTGCGATCGAGGAAGCTCAGTCCATGCGGCTGCAGCGCGACTCCGAGCAGGCTGTAGTCGGAGGCGTTGCGGCTTTCGCCTACGAAGGTGTCGTCGTCGAGTTGTTCGAGTCGAAGCAGGTCGAGCAACTCCCGGACCCGTGGTGCCGCCGGCATCATCCGGCCCTGGGGATTCCGGCGGCCGCCTCGGCCTGCAGCGCCCGCTGGGCGTACTCGTCGCGCAGGTGGCGCTTGGACACCTTGCCGATGTCGTTGCGGATCAGGGCGGCCGCGAACCAGGCGCTGCTGATGCGCTGGGTCTTGCCGAGGCGCGCATTGGCCCATTCGCGGATTTCGTCCGCGGTGGCGCCGGCGCCTTCGTTCGGCACGATGATGGCGATCGGCGTCTCGCCCCAGCGATCCGACGGCACGCCGACCACGGCGGCTTCCGCCACCGCCTCGTGCTGCACCAGGACGGCTTCGATGTCGCTCGGGTAGATGTTGAAGCCACCCGAGATGATCGTGTCCTTGGCCCGGTCCATGATGGTGAGGAATCCGTCCTCGTCGAAGCGACCGATATCGCCGGTACGGATGAAGCGCTTGCCGGTGGGATCGGTCCAGATCGTCGCGGCCGATTTCTCCGGCTCCTTGTTGTAGCCGGCCATCATGAAGGGCGAGTGGCCGACGATCTCGCCGATGCCGCCCGCCTCGAGTTCGACGCCATCCTCGTCGATTATGCGGATGTCGTGGCCCGCCATCGGCTGGCCGACGCTCTCGAGCTTGTCCGGATGCTCGTGGGCGAGCAGCATGCAGCTGCCGCCGCCTTCGGTCATGCCGTAGAACTCGACCAGCGCCCCGGGCCAGCGCCGCAGCACTTCGGCCTTGAGGGCGGCGGAAAACGGCGCGCTGGTGCTGAACTTGACCCGGAAGCTCGACAGGTCGTGGCGATCGAAGTCCGGATGCTCCATCAGGCGGCGGTACTGCACCGGCACCAGCATGGAGCTGGTGACGCGGTGCTTTGCCGCCAGCGCCAGGTAGGTCGCGGGATCGAACTTCTTCATGAGGACGACGGTGCCGCCGCAGCCCAGCGCCGGCAGGAAGCTGACCAGGGTCGTGTTGGAATAGAGCGGCGTGGAGACCAGCGTGACGCTGTCCGGTTGATAGAGCGATAGCGCGACGCTGCAGATCTGCGGCCAGCGCAGCTGGTTGGTGTGGACGATGCCCTTGGGCGTTCCGGTGGTGCCGGACGAATAGATGATGTTGAACACCGCTTCCGGGTCCGCCCGTATCGCCGCCGGGGCGGTGCCTTCGGGGGCGAGCCACTGGTCGAAGCCCTGGAACGGCGTGGCGTCGTCGAGGCCGACGGCCCGGGGCGAATGCGCGGCGTGGTCGACCGCGGCGACACCATTGCCGGCGCCGTCGGCGAAGAGGATCTTCGCGTCGCAGTTGTCCAGCATCAGGCCCAGGGCTTGCGGCGTCGTCAGCGGCGCCAGCGGCGCCACGGCGGCGCCGGCGCGCAGCGCGGCCACGAACGCGACGGCGTAGCGGATCGAGTTCAGGCTGCAGATGGCGACGACGTCGCCGGCATGGATCCCGTCGCGCTGCATAGCCGCCGCGGCGCGGTCGACCAGGCGATCGAGCGTCGCGTAGTCGAGCTGCTCGCCATCCTGCACCAGTGCGGCCTGCTCCGGCCACAGGCCGGCATGGACCCGGACCAGGTCGGGCAGGGTTCCGAAGGGCTTCGCCCGCTCGGCATCGAGCGCCTGCCATTTCTGTTCGATCGTCATGCTGTCTCCCGTTCTCGCGCCGAGGTCTTCGGCTATCCGTATTCTGGCCGGGAACGCCTTTTGCCGCTCGACCGGATCCGCCAGGGCCAGGAGATGCCGACATGGCCAGACCGATCTGGAGCGGCGCGCTTTCCTTCGGGCTGCTCAATATCCCGGTGTCGCTGATGCCGGGCGAGCGGCGCACCGACCTGAGCTTTCGCATGCTCGACTCACGGGACCGCAAGCCGATCCGCTTCGAACGGGTGAACGCCGATACGGGCGAGGAAGTTCCCTGGAAGGAGATCGTCAAGGCCTTCGAGTACGACAAGGGCAGCTACGTCGTCATCGAGAAGGAGGACATCGCGGCGGCGGCGCCCGAGACGCACGAATCGGTCGATGTCGAGGCCTTCGTCGAGGCCTCGAGCATCAACCTGCGATTCTTCGAGAAGCCCTACATCCTGGTGCCGGGCAAGAAGGCGGAGAAGGGCTACGTGCTGCTGCGCGAGACGCTGCGCAGGACGGGCAAGGTGGGCATCGCGCGGGTGGTCGTGCGGACCCGGGAGTATCTCTGCGCCGTGATGCCCGAGGACGATGCCCTGATCCTGATCCTGCTGCGCTACCCGCAGGAGCTCGTCGACCTGGCGGACTACAAGCTGCCCAGCGGCAAGTCCTCGGACTACCGGCTCGCGCCCAGGGAACTGGCGATGGCCGAGCAGCTCATCGATTCCATGACCGCCGACTGGAAACCCGACAGTTATCACGACGAGTTCCGCGAACGGCTACTGGCCATCATCCAGAAGCGAATCAAGTCGGCGGGCGCCACCACCCGGCTCGAGGAGCCCGAGCACCACGAGGAGGCGGCGACGAACGTGGTGGACTTCATGTCGCTGCTCCAGCAGAGCCTGGACACCAGGAAGCGCACGCCGGCGAAGTCGGCTGCGAAGAAGTCATCGCCGCGCTCCGGCGGATCCGGGAAGAAGGCCGCGAAGTCGACGAAGAAGGCGGCGCCGCGCAAGCGGGCTTCCTGAGGCGAGCCTTCGATGGCGCGCACGGACTACCTCAGCAAGCGGGACTTCCGCCGGACGCGGGAGCCCCAGCCCGGCGGGCCGGGGCCGGAGGGCGGGCGGTCGATCTTCGTGGTCCAGCTCCACCATGCCAGCCGGCGCCACTACGATTTCCGTCTCCAGGTCGGCGATGCGCTCAAGAGCTGGGCCGTGCCGAAGGGTCCGAGCTACGACCCGGGCATCAAGCGCATGGCGATCGAGGTCGAGGACCACCCACTCGACTATGCCGGCTTCGAGGGCGAGATTCCGCACGGCGAATACGGCGGCGGACATGTGGCGCGTTTCGACAGCGGCATCTGGTCGACGCAGGGAGACCCGCAGGAGCAGCTCGCGCGCGGCCACCTGCGCTTCGAGCTCTTTGGCGAAAAACTCAAGGGCGGCTGGCACCTGGTGCGCTCGGGCAAGCCCGCCCGGCAGCCGCAATGGCTGCTGTTCAAGGACGAGGACGCCTACGCCGGTGCGCTCGAAGCCGACGACCTGCTGGCCGGCGTGGCCGAGGCACCGGTCGCGGACCGCGAGCGCGCGGGCATCGGCAAGGCGGGCAAGAAGGGCCTGGCGACGCTCCCGGCCGCGAAGCGGCGACACAGGGACTGGGCGTCGAAGGCCCGGGCGCTGGACGGGGCGCGCAAGGCAGCGGCGCCCGCCGGCTGCTTCGAGCCCCAGCTGGCGCGACTCGGATCGTCGCCACCGCGGGGCGAACAATGGGTTCATGAACTGAAGTGGGACGGGTATCGCATCCTGGCCAGCATCCGGGACGGCAAGGCGAGCCTGTGGTCACGCAATGCGCTGGACTGGACCGCGAAGCTCCCGGAGATCCGCGGCGCGCTGGAGGCCCTTCGGCTCGAGTCGGGCGCGCTCGACGGCGAGCTCATCGCGGGCAGCGGTGCCCGCGAGGACTTCAACCTCCTCCAGGCGACCCTCTCCGGCGAGCGCCAGGCTCGTCTCGCCTACGTGCTCTTCGACGTGCTCCATCTCGACGGCATCGATGTATCCGGGGCCGCGCTGCTCGATCGCAAGGACTTGCTCGGGCAGCTCGTCGACGGCGTGTCCCCGCAGCTCGCCTTCAGCAGCCACATCGAGGCCGACGGTGAAGTCGCGCTGCGACTGGCCGGCGAGCAGGGCTTCGAAGGCATCATCTCCAAGCGCGCCGACCGCCCCTACCGGGGCGGACGCAGCGACGACTGGCGCAAGACCAAGCAGCTCACCAGCGACGAGTTCGCGGTGGTGGGCTATACCGCGCCCAGGGGCAGCCGCAGCGGCTTCGGCTCGCTGCTGCTCGCACGGCCCGATCCCGAACACGGCTGGCGCTATGCCGGCAGGGTGGGAACCGGATTCACCGAGGCGCTCATCGGCGAGCTCGCGCCCCGGCTCGCCGGGGGCGGCCGCAAGACACCGAGCGTCCATGTCGGGGATGCTGACACCGATCTGCGCGCAGCCACCTGGTTCGCACCGCGGTTCGTCGTGGAGGTCTTCTACCGGGGCATCGGCCGGCAACAGCTCCTGCGCCAGGCTTCCCTCAAGGCGGTGCGTCCCGACAAGGACATCGGAGAGCTCGCCAGCGGCGACAGGATGACGAGAGGAGCGGCAGCGATGGCAGCGGCGAAGCAGGATGCGCGGGCGGACGAGGATGCGCGAGCGGACGCCCCGAAACTCTCCAGCCCGGGGAAGGTCCTCTTCCCGGACATCGGGGCGACGAAGCAGGATGCCTGGGACTACCACGAGGCGGTGATGGGGTACCTGCTGCCGGAGATCGTGGGGCGCCCCCTGTCCGTCGTCCGGTGCCCGGGCGGCACGGAACAGTCCTGCTTCTTCCAGAAGCACCACACCGCCGGCCTCGAGCGAGTCGGGTCGGTTCGCCTCGAGGAAGAGAGCGGCCAGCTCGACGACTATCTCGTGGTCAACGACGAAGCGGGCCTCATGGAGCTGGTGCAGTTCAACACGCTCGAGTTTCATCCGTGGGGCTCGCATGCCCGGGAGCCCGGCCGGGCCGACCGGGTGGTGTTCGATCTCGATCCGGGTCCCGGCGTGCCTTTCGGTGAACTGAAATCGGCCGCCACGGACATCCGCAAGCGGCTGGACGAGCTGGAGCTGGAATCCTTCCTCCGGGTCACCGGCGGCAAGGGCCTGCATGTGGTCGTGCCGCTGAACCCCGGCTGCGAATGGGACCTGGCCAGGCGCTTTGCCCGCGGCTTCGCCGAAGCATTGGCAGGCTCCGAACCCGAGCGCTTCGTGGCGATCGCCACGAAGAGCAGGCGCAGGCGACGGATCTTCGTCGACTACCTGCGCAACGGTCGTGGCGCCACCGCGGTGGCCAGCTATTCACTGCGCGCCCGGCCCGGCGCGCCCGTGGCCATGCCCCTGGCATGGAGCCAGCTGGGCAAGCTGGCAAGGCCCGATGCGTTCACGATCCGGAACGTGCCGCAGAAGCTCAGGCGTCGCCGCAAGGATCCCTGGGAGGGCATCGACCGGGTCCGGCAGGATCTGTCGCGCTGGGCGACAAGCGCCTGAAACGCGTGCCGAAGACATGCGCAGCGCGTGCATCGTGCGCGTTGTTCCGGTTTATCCCGGAATGGCGTCGGGTTCTCGCGCCCCGGGTCCCGGGTCCTCCCGTCGCAGCAGTTCGCGCTTGCGCTCCACGCCCCAGCGATAGCCGGAGAGCTCGCCGTCGCGCCGGACGACCCGATGGCAGGGGATCGCAACCGCGAGCGGATTGGCGGCGCAGGCCTGGGCCACGGCGCGCGCCGCCTTCGGCGCGCCGATGCGCTGCGCAATGTCGGCATAGCTGGCGGTCGCACCGGGCGGTATGTCCCGCAGCGCCTGCCAGACCCGTTCCTGGAAGGCGGTGCCGCGCACGTCCAGGGGCAGGTTCAATCCGGCCGAGGGGGCTTCGACGAAGCCGACCACCTGTGCGACCAGCTGCTCGAACGCCTCATCGCCGCCGAGCAGTTCCGCCTGCGGGAACTGGTCCTCGAGATCGTGCAGCAGGCGTTCGGGGTCATCGCCCAGCAGGATGGCGCAGACGCCGCGCTGGCTCTGCGCGACCAGCAGGGCGCCCAGGGTGCACTGCCCCAGGGCGAAGCGGATGACGGCACCGGTGCCGCCGGCCCGATACTCCCGGGCGCGCATGCCCAGCATCCGTTCGGCGCCTTCGTAGAACCGGCTCCCGGAGTTGAAGCCGGCGCCGTAGATGGCGTCGGTGACCGATCCGCCCGCGGCGTTCAGTTGCTCGCGCAGCCTGCGGGCGCGCCAGGCCGAGGCGTAGGCCCTGGGCGTGAGGCCGGTCTCGGCCTTGAACACCCGGTGGAAGTGCTGCGGGCTCAGGCCCGCCTCGCTGGCGAGCTCGTCGAGCCTGGGCGGCGTGTCGGCCGCTTCGATCCGGCGGCAGGCCTGCGCGACCTGCGCGGCGCGCCCGGCGGCCAGCGTCGTGCGGTCGCCGTGCGTACGGCGGCTGGGGCGGTAGCCCGCCGCTTCCGCGGCGGCGGCTGAATCGAAGAACTCCACGTTCTCGCGCCGGGGCAGGCGGGCCGAGGAGCTGGGGCGGCCGTAGACGCCGGTGCTGCGTACCGCGTAGACGAAGTGGCCATCGGCCGCGGCATCACGGGCCTGCACCGCCTGCCAGCGTCCTTCGTCCGAAGCGTAGCGCGCGACTGCCGGAGGGATCGTGTTCATGGCGGGTGTCCTGTCGCGTGTTTCCATGGCGCCAATCTAGGCCGGAATCCGATCGCAGGCTCTCCGTATCTTGCGATCGAATCCGTCGCGAAGAGCCCCGGGGGTCGTCGTCATGAGTTCAGGGCGGATTCCGGGCGAAGGCTTCCACCAGATAGTCGATCATGACCCGGACCTTGGCGGGTGGTCGCCGGTCGGGAGGATAGAGGACATGGATGCCGCCGATCGCCACGACGGGCCTGTCGAGCTCCAGCGCCACGAGCTCGCCGCGCTCCAGGGCTTCGCCGACGATGAAGTGCGGCTGATAGATGATGCCCTGGCCGCCGACCGCCGCGGCCAGCAGGGCGTCGCCGTTGTTGGCCAGCAGGTCGCCGCCGACCGGCACCCGGATCTCGCCACGCTGGCCGAATGCCCACTGCTTGCCGTCCTGCATGGGCGACAGGGTGTAGCTCAGGCAGTTGTGCTGCGCCAGTTCGGCGACTCGCCGCGGCACGCCCCGTCGCTCGAGATAGGCGGGGGAGGCGCAGACCTGCATCAGGCTGTCGCCGATTCTCCGCGCCTGCAGCGCGCTGTCGGCCAGCCGGCCGATCCGGATCGCGAGATCCCAGCTGCCGGCGATCAGGTCGAGCTGGGTGTCGCTCAGCCCGAGCTCGACTCTCACCTCCGGATGGCGGCGACTGAATTCCGGGATCAGGGGCGCGATGAAGCGGCTGCCGAAGGACAGGGGCAGGTTCATGCGCAGCAGTCCGGTCGCCTTGACCCGCTGCGAGCTGGCCGCCGCCTCGGCTTCATCGATATCCGACAGGATGCGCTGGCAGGCCTCGAGGTAATTGCCGCCCGCCTCGGTAAGGCTCAGCCGCCGCGTGCTGCGATGAAACAGCTTGACGCCCAGGCGCGCTTCCAGGGCGTTGACATGCTTGGTCGCCATGGCCGGGGACATGCCGATGTGGCGGGCGGCCGCCGACAGGCTGCCGGCGCTCGCGGCGCGGGCGAATACCCGCATGCTCATGACGCGGTCCATTCCGGCTCCTACTGTCAGTACAAAGTGTTGGTTTGAATTCGGTGATTCTCGGTCATTGGTTTGGAATTCATACTGCCAGCATGGATCAACGTACAGCAAGCACCGAACCGATTCCCGGGAAGGGGCGCAAGCACGCCGCGGCCGAGGTCGCGCGCATGCCGACCCTCTACATACCGCATGGCGCGGGCCCGTGCTTCTTCATGGACTGGAGCCCCGCCGACACCTGGAACCGGATGGCCGCCTTCCTGCGGGGCATCCCCGCCACCTTGCCGGCGCGCCCGCGCGCCATCGTGCTTGTCTCGGGCCACTGGCTGGCGCCGCGCTTCAGCGTCACGGGTCATCCCCGTCCGCCGCTGGTCTTCGACTACTACGGGTTTCCGGCGCATACCTACGAGCTGAGCTATCCGGCGCCGGGCGATCCGGAACTGGCCGGGCGACTGGCGGCCCGACTCGCCGCGGCCGGCATGCCGGCCGACGTGGACGACGAACGGGGTTTCGACCACGGCGTCTTCATTCCGTTGAAGCTGGTGTTCCCCGCTGCGGATATCCCGGTCGTCCAGCTGTCGCTGCGCAGCGATCTCGATCCCGGTGCGCATCTCGATGCCGGCCGCGCGCTGGCCAGCCTGCGTGATGAAGGCGTGCTGCTGGTCGGCAGCGGCATGAGCTTCCACAACATGCGTGGCTATGGCGATCCGCGCTTTACGCCCCTCTCGGCCGAGTTCGACCATTGGCTGGGCGATGTGGTGGCAAGTTCCGAGACGCGACGCGATGAACTGCTGCGCGACTGGACCCGGGCGCCTCATGCGCGCGACTGCCATCCGCCGCGCGCCGAGGAGCATCTCCTGCCGCTGATGGTGGTCGCCGGCGCCGCTGACGATGCGCCGGGCCGCAAGGTTTATTCGGAACCGATCATGGAAACGACCATCTCGGCGTTCCGCTTCGATTGACTGATACAAGGAGAACAATCCATGAACCGCCAAGTGCAGGAACGCTACGACACCCTGTCCAGGGCCTTCCACTGGGGAATGGCCTTCCTGATAGGCTGGCAGCTGCTCAAGTTCTTCGACCGCATCGACGACGGCGAGCACTGGGTCGGCCAGACCCTGGTGCCCTGGCATATCTCCATCGGCGTGCTGCTGCTGGTGCTGGTCGCGATACGGATCTTCTGGGCGGTGAAGCAGAAGGACGATCGTCCGGCGCCGGATCCGGTCATGGGTGCGGCGGTGAAGGCCGGCCACTTCCTGCTCTACGCCGGCATGGCCTTGATGCCGATCACCGGCCTCCTCTACATGGTGGGCGGCGGCCATGGCGTGAGCGCCTTCGGCATCGAGCTGATCGCCGAGGGCGAGGAGATTTCCTGGATGGCGAGCCTCGGCGGCCTGCATTCACCGATCGCCTGGGGGCTGCTCATCCTCGTCGTCGGCCACGTCGGGATGGCCCTCTACCATCACTTCATCAGGAAGGATGGTGTCCTGCAGCGGATGGCCTAG
>Ga0172382_10001521_pt1 | contig 41302 bp, 50 predicted proteins | sample Leawel138RmetaG_FD_122245 | JGI IMG/M metagenome (GOLD analysis project Ga0172382, IMG submission 122245) | Leachate microbial communities from a municipal landfill in Southern Ontario, Canada - Leachate well 138R metaG | ecosystem: Engineered > Solid waste > Landfill > Unclassified | place...
CAGGAGATAGAACTAATTAACAATGAAGTTTATGTTTTTACTGGTGGCCGGGCTAGTTTGGTTAATCGAGAAATTCAGATTGATGATCCTGATTTATATAAAGATTTAAAGGTGGGTGAACCGTTTTTTCTATCAAATGGTGAATTAGAGCTAAGGATTATTGAAATTAAAGATAAAAAGATTTATGCCCGGGTGGAGCGGGGCGGATTATTAATGTCACATAAGGGTATTAATTTGCCAAATACCAATTTAACTCGAGGTGGTTTAACTAAAAAAGACATTAATGATGTTGAAGCAGCTTTAAAATATGGAGTTGATTATATTGCTCTCTCTTTTGTTCAAAGTGCGGCTGATTTGCGCAAACTTCGTAAGATTATTGGTCAACACCCAGTTAAGCTGATTGCTAAAATTGAACGAGCCGTTGCTTTGAAATTTATTGATGAAATTATTAAAGAATCAGATGGTATTATGGTGGCTCGTGGTGATTTGGGTATTGAATTACCAATAGAAGATTTACCGATTATTCAAAAAAACTTAATTCGTCATGCTCATTGGCACGGTAAACCGGCGATTATTGCTACTCAAATTATGACTTCAATGATGAAACATCCTCGGCCAACTAGAGCTGAGGTTAGTGATATTGCTAATGCTGTGTTAGATGGGGCTGATGCTCTGATGTTGTCTGATGAAACTGCTATTGGTCTTTTTCCTAGTAAAGCGGCCGCTATTATGGAAAAAATTATCCAGCGCACGGAAGGCTATCTAAATAATAAAAATTATTTGGATAAAAATATTAATGCTTATTATCATCGTTAACTTTATTTTATGGCCAAGGGATCATCGGTTTATGTTGGATTTTTAGGTTATGGTCAATCAACTGCTAAATATTTACCAGATTTTTTAGCTAGCCTTCGCCAACAGACTTTTGCTGATTTAGAGATTATTGATGGTGATAATACGCCACTAGATCAGGCTAATCCCAATCAGATTGTTTTACAAGAATTTCCTGAAGTTCGTTATCTGCCGGCTGGGGCCAATCTTGGTTTTGCCAAGGGCTATAATCGATTATTTAATTTAGCACTACAAGAAGGGGCTAAATATTTTTTAGTGATTAATCCCGACGTTGTTTTACAGCCAGTAGTTATTGAAAAATTAGTTGATTATTTAGACGCTAATCCAGAGGTGGCTGCAGTTATGCCTAAAATTTTGCGTTGGGATTTTAGTAATAATCAATTAACTGATCGGGTTGATAGTTTGGGGGTTGGTTTGACTAAGCAAGGTTCTTTTGTTGATCTTGGTCAAGGTCAATTAGATGATAAGCGTTTAGTGGAACCACAAGCGATTTTTGGTTTTACCGGTGCTGGTGTTTTAATTCGTTTGAGTGCTTTAACTTCAGTCGCCTTTGATAATGGTCAATCTGTGGAATATTTTGACGAATTGATGTTTATGTATAAAGAAGATTGTGATTTATCTTATCGTCTGCGACTGGCTGGTTGGCAGATTATGTTGTTGCCAGAGGCGGTTATTTATCATGACCGGACGGCCACTAAGGTTGGTCAATCAGCTTGGAGTCAATTGCGTTATCGTCGCCAGGAAAGTAAATTGATTCGTCAATGGTCTTATTTACATCAGTTAATGATTTTTATTAAATATTGGAATTTACCGAAAAGTTTGGCTAGTCGCTGGCAAGAATTATTTTATCAGAAAAAACGATTATTAGCGGCGATATTGTTTGAACCATTTGTTTTATCTGGTTGGCGCAAATTGTGGCAGCAAAGACATTTAATTACTGCTCGTCGCCGAGCTTTAGTTATTAAAATTAAGCCGTTGTCTTTAGAAGACTGGCGGCAATAAACCTATGCTTGATTTAGCTATTGTTACAGTACCCTTTAAGGTTAAAGAAAAACTGCGAGCCAATTTACGGCAATTATTGGCCAGTCAAGTTGATTTTAGTTTTGAAGTTTGGGCGGTAGATAATAATTCTGGTGATGGCACGGTGGAGATGTTGCGTCAAGAATTTCCGCAAGTTCATGTTATTGTTAATCCTGATAATCGTGGCTTTGCTAAAGCTAATAATCAGGCTTTGCGCGAGATTCGGGCCCGTTATGTTCTATTGCTTAATCCTGATATGTTGGTTGAGCCGGACACTTTACAGCAAATGATGGAATGGGTTGAGGTCAATCCGCAAGCGACCGTAACCGGCTGTCATTTGATAACAGAAACCGGTGAGACATTATTGCATGTTCGTCGTTTTCCAACCTTGATTGATCAATTAGCTATTGTATTAAAATTACCTCATTTTTTCCCCAATATTTTGAATAATTATTTAAGAGCTGATTTTGATTATAGTCAGCCGATGGCAGTTGATTCAATTAGGGGTGGATTTTTTTGGATTAGAGCTGATGAAACTGGTCAAGTGCCGCTTCTAGATGAGCGTTATTTTGTCTGGTTTGAAGAGGTTGATTATTGCCGTCAAATTAAGCTTTCGGGTGGTCAGGTTTGGTATACGCCAGTGGCTAATTGTCTTGATTATGTTGGCCAGAGTTTTAAACAAGTTAAACGCGGTCGGACGCAAACTTATTTTCGTCAAAGCATGATTAAATATTTTGCTAAATGGGAGCCATGCTGGCAGTCGTGGTTACTTCGCCTAGCCTGGCCAATTGGCACTAGCTTGGCAGTGATTGGCGAAAAATTTAATTTTCATGGTCGAGCTAAAACTTAATATTATGACTACTTACAAAATTGCCACTATTTTGATTAATTATAAAGAATACGCCAATAAATATTTGGGGGATTGTTGGGCTAGCTTAGAAAAGATTAAGCTGGCGACTGATGATTGGCAGATTGATCACACTATTTTTATTGTTGATAATCAATCAGATGAGGATACTTATCAAACTTTGCAGACAATGGCCCCGACAGCCCGGTTAATTCGTAACGCTACTAACGACGGTTTTGCTAAGGGCAATAATGATGCGATTGCCATGGCTATGGCCGAAGGCTGTGATTTTGTCTGGGTGCTTAATATGGATACGATTATCGAACCAGACAGTTTAGTTGAACTACTTAAATTAATGATTAATAACCAAAAAATTGGTGCAGCCCAATCATTGTTAAGATTATGGCCTGATCAAGCCTTGGTTAATAGTCTTGGTAATTCAACTCATTTTTTAGGCTATGGTTATTGTCTTGGCTATCGTCAACCAATGTCTCAACTTAATTTGGATGAGTTAAATAATCAACCGATTGCCTATCCGTCAGGCGCCTCGGTCTTGTTTCGTTTGACGGCTTTGCGCCAAGTGGGTTTATTTGATGAAACTTTTTGGATGTATAATGAAGATCAAGATTTAGGTTGGCGGTTGTGGTTAGCTGGCTGGGATTGTCGCCTGTCAGCTTATTCGCAGATTTACCATAAATATGAATTTAGCCGTAGCAGTGGTAAATACTATTGGTTAGATCGTAATCGTTTATTATCTAGTTGGAAAAATTATCATTGGTTGACGATTATTGTTTTATTGCCAGCTTTATTAATTAGTGATTTGGTTCTAGCGTTTGTATTTTGGCGAGCTGGACGGTTAAAGCATAAATTAAAGGCTTGGTGGTATTTTATTAATCCACTAAACTGGTTAAAACTAATTAAGACTAGACATCAATCACAACGATTACGACGAGTGACTGATCGATCAATAATTAAGACTTTTAGCGGTCGAATTTTATTTCAAGAAGTTGATTCACCAATTGTTAGGGTTGGTAATTGGTTTTTAAATTTGTATTGGCAAGTTATTAAATTAATTATTGTTTGGTGATATGGATATTAGCGTTTCAATTGTTAATTATTATAGTCAAAAAGTCATTTATCGTTGTTTAGAGTCATTGCGTCGGAGCAATTGGCACAATTTAGAGTATGAAATAATTTTGGTAGATAATTCTAATGAATCGGATCTAGCTGCGGTCATTGCTAAGGATTGGCCGGAGGTTCGCTATATTGCCAATAGTAATACTGGTTATGGTGCCGGTAATAATTTAGCTTTAAAGCAATCATTGGGTAAATATTTTTTAATAATGAACCCAGATACAGTGGTTGAGTCAGATTCAATTTGGCATCTTTATAGTTTTATGGAAAGTCATCCGCAGGTTGGGGTAGTTGGTCCTGGTCAGCGCAATCTTGATGGTAGTCGTCAGGCTTCTTGCTATCGTTGGCATCGATTGATTACTCCATTTTGTCGTCGCTGGCCATGGCTGTCAAGATTTTCTTTGGTCAAAAATGAATTAAGCCGGTTTTTATTAACTGATATTAATTTAGAACAATCTTGTTCAGTTGATTGGTTATTAGGGTCATTTTTATTGGTTAGAGCGGCGGCGATGCGTCAAGTTGGTTATTTTGATGAACGTTATAAGCTCTATTTTGAAGACACTGATTTATGTCGTCAATTATGGTATTATGGTTGGCAGGTTATTTATTTTCCATTAGTTGAAATTTTACATAATCATCAACGAGCCAGTGCTCAATTGGCTTGGTATAAGGTTCTAAATAATCGAGTTGGACGGCAACATACTTTATCTTGGATTAAATATCTTTTGAAATGGGGTCTGTTTGCTTCAACTCATATTCCTAAAATTAAATAAAATCATGCGTAAAATTACTAAAGCCATTTTACCGGTTGCCGGTTTTGGCACCAGGTTTTTACCAGCCACCAAAGCTCAACCTAAAGAAATGTTGCCGGTAGTTGATAAGCCGGCCATTCAATACTTAGTTGAAGATGCTGTAGCAGCTGGTATTGAGGAAATAATCTTTGTAACTGGTCGAGGTAAACGAGCTATTGAAGATCATTTTGATTATTCATTTGAGCTAGATAAAACTTTAGTTGAAAAAAATAAATTAGAACTAGTTAAGCAAGTCCGTCAGATTTCGCAGATGGCTAAATTTTCCTATGTTCGTCAGCCATTGCCACTAGGTGATGGTCATGCTTTATCTTGTGCGGCTCATTTAGTCTATGATGAACCAATTCTAGTTATGTTTGGTGACACTCTTTATGATGCAGTTGAAGGACCAGCTAGCCAGGTTTTAAGAACTTTTGCCAAATATGGTGACCCAGTGATTGGTTTGTCAGCCGTACCTAAACACGAGGTTGATAAATTTGGGGTGATTGATGGAATAGCTTTAGATGATCGTGTTTATGAAATTAAAAAATTCATTGAAAAACCAACGCCTGATCAAGCTCCATCTAATTTAGCAGCAGTTGGTATTTATGTTATAACTCCAGAAGTTTTTTCAGTTTTATCCAAAATGAAGCCACGGCTTAATGGTGAATTAAGATTAGCGGATGCTTTTAGCCAAATGTTAGCCGATGGTCGGCCTCTATATGGTCAAGAACTTATTGGGACTTGGTTGGATACTGGTGATAAACTTGGTTTTATTAAAGCAACTATTCAATTAGGATTGAAAAATCCAGAGATTGGGGCTGATTTAAAAAAGTTTATTAATGGACTATTATAGATCTAGTGAAAATAATCCGGTTGTTGAGGCGATTTGTCCGTAAAAATAGAGAGTGTTTGCTTTTTTGTTAATTGCTGATAATCCTAATTGATCAACATCGGCTAGTTTCCAGATAGAGCGATTTTGTCGATCATCTAGTTCAATTAGTTGCCAGCCCTGATTATGTCCAAAGATTAGATAATTTGAGGTATCAGGTAGACAAATTAATTGATCAATTGATTGGCTGAATCGACCAAGCAGGGTGGTAGTTTTTTTATCTAAATCGGCTAACCATAATTCAAATTGCTTAGTATAGGCAATTTTTTTATCTGGTAATTGACAAGCTAGTCGAATAAAACGGCTGTCTAACCAATTGTCAGCTAGGCTTTTTTCGTCCAGTAAGGCGGTGATGGTGCTAGTTGTTAAATTTTTATTAGCTAAATTAAGATCAGACTGATCAGTTGGCCAATCGACTGTTGTTAGATTACTGCCAAGTGGTAGGTCAGCTAATTGTTGTGGATTAGACTGTTTAAATAAGCGAATATTTTTAGCAAAAGTAGTTTCGGCTGGTCGAATGACTAGGGTTTTTTGCCAGTTATGATAACCAGTTAGTGATAGATTAATATGATAACTACCTGGTCTTAAATTTTTTAATTTAATTGGAGTAATTAGTTCTTGGGGTTTACCTAACCAAGCTTTTATTTCTTCAATATTGATTAAAGCCCCACTTGGTTCAGTTTTTATTTCTAAAAGTCCGGTTCGTTCTAATTTTAAATAACGCCAATTGATATGATAGCCAGCGGCGTATGTTAAAATTAGTGGAGTGATAACTAAAAACAATAGAATGAAAAGCCTGGAAAGCCACAGACGTTGGCGAGCAGTCATAATTATTATTCTGATTTTTCAATATCAGCCCCGATTGCTAATAATCTTTCAGCAATTTTTTCATAGCCTCGTTCAATTTGGTAAATATTGTCTATTTCGGTTCGACCCTGGGCAATTAAAGCGGCTATAACCATAGCCATTCCGGCTCTGAGATCCGGTGAGGTTAATTTGCGGCCATGCAAGGCAGTGGGACCATTAATGACTACTCGGTGTGGGTCACACATGATAATATTAGCACCCATTTGGGTTAACATATCCGTAAACAAAAGACGACGATCATAAATCGTTTCATGGATAGTGCTAGACCCCTGAGCTTGGGTCATTAAAACCGTATAAGGAGACTGAAGATCAGTTGGGAAGCCGGGATATTCATGAGTTTTGATGCTGTAGGCTTTAATATTTTTGCTCGGTAGCATTTTTAGCCAACTCTCACCTTGTTCAAAATTGACTCCTTGTTTACGAAAGATATTTAATAAGCTATCAATATGACTGGGGTAACAATCAGTAATTAAAAGCTCTGACTGGCTAGCTGCGGCTAATAAGGCGAAAGTACCAGTTTCTATTCGATCAGGAATAACTGTAAAAGATCCACCACCAATTGACTGGACGCCGTCAATAATAATAGTGGGAGTACCGGCTCCGCTGATTTTAGCACCCTGATTATTCAGATAATCGGCCAGAGCAATTATTTCTGGTTCCATGGCACAGTTTCTTAAAATCGTTTGACCATCAGCCAATGTAGCGGTCATCATTAATTCTTCTGTTCCAGTAACGCTAATCGTGGTAAAAAAATAGTCAGCTCCTTTAAGTTTAGTGGCTGATAGGTTGTAAAAACCATCAGAGAATTCAATTTTAGCACCAAATGCCTTAAAACCCTCTAAAAATAAATCAATTGGTCTGGTTCCAGCGCCAATTACACAACCACCTGGATGAGGAAAACTAACCTGTCCGTTACGAGCTAAAATTGGGCCAACAAACATTATCGAAGCCCGCAGCTTATTAGCTAATTCGGTTGGAATTCGGGTATTACTTAAGCTTTTAGTTTGAATTTGACAATGATCCCCTTGTTGTTTAATTGATCCGCCTAGTGATTCAATAATTTCTAACGATCGCTTAATATCTTCAATATCTGGTAAATTGTCAATTAAAATAGTTTCATCAGACAATAAACTGGCTGGAATAATTTTTAAAGCTGAATTTTTGGCTCCACCAACTCTAATTTGACCAGCTAAGGGTCTTTGTCCATTAATAATGAATTTTCCCATAAAATAATTATTAGCTTTAATATCATCATAGACCACTTTGTTGATTCTTTCAACTTATGTTAAACTGATAAAAGTTAGGTTAGATTAATTAATTTAAGATATGTCTTTACATTGTCCAATAAGGCATTGGCGTCGTTTATTGTCAATTGCTATTTTTTTAATTGTCGGCTTGTTCGTCGGTTTTTTGTTTGGTCTAGCTTATGGACAAAAATCAATGTTGGCCAGACGATTAACCGATGCTCAATCAGTTTTTTTAGGCAAAGTTAGTGGGCTTTATCAATCCGATCAATCTGGACGGTTGGCCAACGATATTGATTTTAAATTATTTTGGCAGACCTGGGATTTATTGAGAGATAATTATGTTGATCAAAATCAATTGACTGATAAACAAATGTTTTATGGTGCCTTAAAAGGTTTGGTTGGTTCGATTGGTGATCCTTATACTGTTTTTATGAACCCAGAAGATGCTAAAATGTTTGCTGAAGATTTATCGGGTAGTTTTTCTGGGATTGGTGCTGAGGTTGGTCTGCGTAATGATATTATAACTATTATTGCTCCTTTATCAGAGACTCCGGCTGAGCGGGCTGGCTTGCGATCAGGTGACAAGGTTTATGCAATTGACCAACAATCAACCGTTGGGTTAACTGTCGATGAGGCTGTTAAGAAAATTCGTGGACCTAAAGATAGTCCAGTGACACTAACTATTTCTCGAAATGGTGACAAACTTCGCGATATTATTATCACTCGCGACATAATTGTAGTCAAAAGTGTTAAGTCAAATTATGATCAATCAACTGGAATTTATACTATTACTATTAATAATTTTAATGCCGATACAGATTCGCTATTTCGAGAAGCAGTTGTGGATATTCAAGTTAAAAAACCACGTGGCTTGATTATTGATTTACGCAATAATCCTGGTGGTTATCTTGATTCAGCAGTAAATATAGCCAGTTATTGGATTAATAGTGGAGTTATTGTTAATGAACAATTTTCTAATCAACCAGCTCAGCCGCAATTGGCTCGTGGACTTGGTCAATTAGCTGAGTTACCAACTGTGGTTTTAATTAATCAAGGCAGTGCTTCAGCCTCAGAGATAGTTGCTGGGGCTTTAATGGATTATGATAAAGCGACGACGGTTGGTAAAACTACTTATGGCAAGGGCTCAGTCCAGGTGGTCCGTGACTTAGTCGATGGATCTATGATTAAAATAACTACTGCCAAATGGTTGACTCCTAATGGAACATCGATTAATGACAAGGGGATTATTCCTGACATTGAAGTTGATTTTACTGAAGATGATTTTAATCAAAACATTGATCCGCAATTATCTAAAGCCGAGCAAATTTTATCGGATAATCTTAAGTAAGAAGTAAGTAAGAAGTTAGATTGATAAATTTAAAAACATCGCCAAATGGCGATGTTTTTAAATTATCCGATTATAATAATATTAATTAACCTCAACAATTTTAGTTGATTTTAATTGATTATCAAAACGACGCAATTTTTTAGTACGAAATTTTATTTGACCAGCCATAGTAGCAAATAGAGTATGATCATTACCAACGGCTACATTATTGCCGGCGCGATATTTGGTGCCACGTTGGCGAACGATAATCGACCCAGCTTTAGCTATTTGGCCATCTTGTAATTTAATTCCTAGTCGCTGACTTTGTGAATCGCGACCTAGCGATGTTGATCCTCCGGCTTTTTTGTGTGCCATAGTATTTAACTAATAAACTGTAAAAAAATTAGCTTTGTCAAGCTGAGCATTACTATAACAAAGGGAAGTCAGCTTGTCAATTGTTGAGTCTTTGATATAATGTTATTATCTTTTAGATTTTAAAATAAAGTCATGTCTAAAAAAATCGCAAGCAGTTTATTCAATCGTTGGTTGATTATTCTTTTGTTTATTTTTGCGATATTCATGGTTTTTCATAATAGTTTTAATTATCTTGATCCTGATTTCGGTTGGCATTATCAAGTTGGTCAAGAAATTTGGCAAAATCGGCAAGTACCTAAGATTGAGCATCATCTTTTTCCAATTGCCGGTCAATCTTGGGTTGACCATGAGTGGTTATCTAATTTAACCGTTTATGTTTTATTTGAATTAGGCGGTTATTTTTTAGTTAGTCTTTTATTTGTTGGTTTAGTAATTTTAGCTTGGTATTTATTAGCTAAACAAACAATAAAATATTGGCTTGATAATCAGGCCAGTTCTTTATTTTTTTGGCTTATTTTATTTATTGGCCTTCGGGCTTGTTTACCTCATTTTGGTATTAGAATTCAAGAAGTTACTGTATTATTCTTATTGATTTTAAATATTTGGCTTCATCGAGTTGTTCGTCAACGTTATTGGCCGATTTGGCAAATTTGGGTTATACCGATATTGTTCTGGTGGTGGGCCTCGCTGCACGGTGGCTTTTTAATTGGTTTAGTTGCTCTATTGGCTTGGATTGTCTTTCGTTTAATTATTTATTATTGGGCACGCTACCGTCAAATTAAGCGACAAATCAATGTTTTGCCAATGAAAGTAATTGGCCGATCGATTTTAACCGCCGTTCTTTCAATAATTGCCACTTGTTTAACTCCGTATGGTCTTAAGCTGTACGACTTTTTATCTGATTATTATAGTAATAATGCTTATCTTTGGATTATTGAAGAATGGTTACCAATTACTCGGGCAGTTTGGAGTTGGCGAATGTTGTATATGTTGGTGTTTGGCTTGGTTATTGTCTTATTAATTTTTCATTGGCGGGCTCGACAAAATAAAGCAGACCGTCAAGTTATTAATTGGTTGATTAACCAAGATTGGTGGGTTTTATTATTTTCGAGTATTTTATTTGTAGCCGCTTGGCGATCGCTTAGGCATTTTCCTTTATTTTTTATTATTTCGTTTCCTTGGGTGGCTGGATTTTTTTGGCAGTCTTGGCAAGATCGTTGTTTTAATCCAGCCCACTGGTCAATTTATTTAAAAATTTTAATTGTATCGGTTTTATTGTTGTCAACTATTTCTATGGCTATTGCTACTCAGTGGAGTAATCGTCCAGTAGAGGATTATTGTCATAGTTATCCTTGTGCAGCTATAAATTATTTAAAACAATCTCCCTATAAGAATTGGCCAACCATGGTTGATTATGGTTGGGGTGGTTTTTGGTATTGGTATTGGCCAGATAAGCCGATTTTTATTGATGGTCGTTTACCGCAATATTCTTGGCGCAATCGTAGTTTAATCGAACATTACGGTCGATTTTTTAATGAGTCTGATATTAAAAATGCTTTGGCTGATTATGATTTATCGGTAGTAGCTATAGCTCAACCGCGACCGGTTAGTTATAATTGGTTAGAAAGCTGGTTATTTGGTTGGGGGCAAAAAGTTAATGATTATGATAGTTTTTCTGAGACTATGCGTCGAGCGATGCTTAAAATGCCAGCTTGGCAACTAGTTTACTCAGATGCGACAGCAATGATTTATGTCCAACAATAAAAGATTGAGACTAGATCTTTGTTTACCAGTTTATAATGAGGAGGCAATTCTATCGGCCAATATTAAACGAATTATTGATTTTTTAACTGAACGTGATCGGGGGATTGATTGTCGAGTAATTATTTTAATTAATGGTTCGATTGATCAATCAGCGATTATTGCTCAGCAATTGGCTCAGCAATGGCCCAGTTTAATTGATTTTGTTAATTATTCGATAATTGGCAAAAGTCGAACGTTAATCGCCTATGCTGACAGTAGTCAGGCTGATTGGTGGGGCTTTATGGATATTGATTTAGCCACAGATTTAAGAAATTTAGATGATTTTTTTAATTTAATTATTAATCAATCTGCTGACTTGTTAATTGCTTCTCGTTTGATTGTTGGTAGTTCTTGTTCTCGTAGTTGGACTAGGAAATTAATCTCGATTGTGTATAATCGATTAACTCATTTTTATTTAAAAACTGGCGTTAAAGATCATCAATGCGGCTGTAAGTTTATTAGTCAATCATGGTGGCGAACCCTGCGACCATATTTGCAAGATTCTCGTTGGTTTTTAGATACTGAAATGATTGCTTGGACTAATAAGCTTGGTGGTAAAACAATTGAAGTACCAGTTGATTGGACTGATAACCGTTATCAATTTCGACCAACTAAAATAAAATTATTTCGTGATATTATTGATTTTTTGATTAATTTATATCTTTTACGACGACGACTCAACGCTAATAATTTTAAATAAATTTAGTTTTGAATCTTTGATTGATTTAAATGCTTGCCTTTTTAATTTTTTTTTGATAAAGTTGAGCCAGCAATTTTGCGATTGTTATTTTTGCGCCGTTAGCTCAGTTGGTAGAGCAACTGCCTTTTAAGCAGATGGTCACTGGTTCGAGTCCAGTACGGCGTACTAGGATAGGAAAATCACTAAACGCTAAGTGTTGGTGGTTTAAAAGAGTTTTTTAAAATAAAAAGGAGGTGGTAACCATGAAAAAATGGTTTATCACGTCATTGTGGGTTTGGTTGCGTGATCAAGCCTATTACCTGGTTACTGTTTTTGCGGTTGTTAAATTAGCGGTGGGTTATTTTGCTCATCTGGCTGGTTTTTGGATTGACCCAACCATTCGTCATCGTTTGGTTGGCTTACCTCAATTTCGAGTGTCGGCTGTAGTGGTTATATTTCAATTATTGTTATTAGCCGTTGGTTTGACTAAGCTCTGTCGGTCTAATTTGCCAAAAAGATGGTCGGTGCCAGCAATTGCTGGTTGGCTAGGACTTATTGGCGTGGTATTATTGTCTGGCTGGCTGTTATTAATTGCCTTAGTTTGCTTTTATGCTGGTGTTGTTTATCACTGGCGTAAAACTTAATCGGCCTGCTCAATATCTATTGGTCAGGCTTTTTTATTTTTCTGGGCTTGCCAAGCTATATAAAATATTCTAACATAGGTTTTAGGCCACCCTAGCTCAGTTGGTAGAGCAACGGTTTTGTAAACCGTAGGTCGTCGGTTCGAACCCGACGGGTGGCTCATTAAATAAAATAACTCCCAATTGGGAGTTATTTTTATTGTTGACAATTAAATCTGGTTAATTACTAACTATTGTTTTTCTTCGGCTTTTTCCATTTTTTTAGCAGTCTTTAAACAACTAGTGCAAACTTTAATAGTACCACCATCAATTTTGCAACTTTGGAGATTAATGCCTTGGCGGCGGAGGGTTTTAATATTGGAGTGAGAACGACTGGCGCCCTTGGTGGCGCTACGTTGGCAAATATCGCATTGCTTAGCCATAATTTTAAATTTATAATCAAAAATAAGCTAATCTACTGATTAGTCTTGATTCACCATAGCAAGTTTTGCTAAAATAATCAAGACATGTTAATCTTGATGTCAGTTAACCCTCAATTTATGATTAGTTTATTTCAGATTATTATTTTTTTATTATCGGCAATTTTGCATGAATATGGTCATGCTTGGATGGCCTTGCGATTAGGCGACGATACCGCCGAACGAGCCGGTCGTTTAACTCTTAATCCATTGGTTCATTTAGATATGTTTGGGTCCTTGTTATTACCAGGCATGCTTATTTTGACTGGCTCACCAGTGATTTTTGGCTATGCTAAACCCGTGCCAATCAATTTAAATAATTTGCGGGGCGGATTGACTGGACAGGCTAAGGTAGCTCTAGCTGGGCCGGCAGCTAATTTCTTTTTAGCCATAACAGCGGCCTTAGCTATTAGATATTTGGCTGGCGGATTAAATTCAGGCTGGGGTGGCTTATTAGCCTTGGTGGTAGTGATTAATTTAGTTTTAATGATTTTTAATCTTTTACCAATACCACCACTTGATGGTTCAAAAATTTTAGCTACGATTTTACCCGAGTCATGGCGTTATCCTTATTTATCGACTGAACGATGGGGATTTTTTGTTTTATTAGCGATAATGTTAACTTGGCCACAATTACTTCGTTACCCGATCAATTGGCTACTTGGACTATTGCTCTAAACATAGTGGCTTGACTTACCGATTTGTTTCTGCTAAATTAATAAGCAACTAAGCACAATTCCTGGCGTGAGTTGCCAGATTTATTTTAATTTTTAAGAAGAAAACTTAGGTTTTTATTGTTATTATGCCAACTATTAACCAGTTGATTCGCAAGCCTCGCAAGACGGTTAGCCAAAAAAGCAAGTCACCAGCCATGCAAATAACTATGGATTCATTGCATCGCAAAAATAATTTTATCCAACAGGGTGCTCCTTTTAAGCGTGGTGTTTGTTTAAAAGTAACTACTACTACACCAAAAAAACCAAACTCAGCTTTGCGTAAAATTGCTCGTGTGCGTTTGTCTAATGGTATGGAAGTTACCGCTTATATTCCTGGTGTCGGTCATAACCTCCAAGAGCATTCTATTGTTTTGGTTAAGGGTGGTCGAACCAAGGATTTACCCGGTGTTCGTTACAAGGTTATTCGTGGTGTTTATGATACCCAAGGAGTTGATGGTCGTCGCCAGAGCCGTAGTCTCTATGGCGCTAAAGCTCCTAAAGCTTAAGCTATTTTTGTTGATATTATATGAGAGGAAAACAGGCACCTAAACGAGAAATCGTCGGCGATCCAAAATATAATGATTTGGAGATTGCTAAATTCATTAATTATTTAATGAGAGACGGTAAAAAAACAACTGCTGAGCGGATTGTTTATGATTGTTTTGACTTATTAAAAGAAGAAACCAAGCAAGAGCCACGGCATATCTTTAATAAGGGGCTAAAAATGATTTGTCCTTTAGTGGAAATTCGTGGCCGTCGAGTTGGTGGCGCTAATTATCAGGTACCTCATCAGGTGCGTGGTGAGCGTCGTTTTACTTTGGGTTGTCGTTGGTTGATTACCGCTGCTCGAGCTCGTAAGGGACGATCAATGGCTGAAAAATTAGCGGCTGAAATTTTAGATAGTATTAAAGGGGAGAGCGCTTCAGTTAAAAAGAAGTTGGATGTTCATCGTATGGCTGAAGCCAATAAGGCTTTTGCTCATTTTGCTCGCCACTAGTTTTTTAAAAACCGACTAGTCTTAATTTCAGTCAGTCGGTTTTTTTACCCTCAATTTTTTATTTATTTAAATCTTTATGCGTGAATTTAAGCTAGAAAACACCAGAAATATAGGAATCATGGCTCATATTGATGCTGGTAAGACTACTTTTACCGAGCGGGTTTTATTTTATACTGGCAAAAAGCACAAGATTGGCGAGACCCATGATGGTCAAGCTGATATGGATTGGATGGAGCAGGAAAAAGAGCGTGGTATTACCATTACTTCAGCGGCTACAACCTGTTTTTGGAAAAATAATCGGATTAATATTATTGATACCCCAGGTCACGTTGATTTTACTGTAGAAGTAGAGCGATCTTTGCGTGTTTTAGATGGTGCTGTAGCGGTTTTTGATGGTGCCGCTGGAGTGGAGCCTCAATCAGAAACGGTTTGGCGTCAGGCTGATAAGTATCAGGTTCCTAGATTATGTTTTGTCAATAAGATGGACAAAATGGGGGCTGATTTTATTATGAGCTTAAATTCAATTCGTGATCGTTTGAATTCTAAGGCAGTGGCTATTCAATTACCGATTGGTGCTGAAGAAACTATGCGGGGCATTGTTGATTTATTGACTCAAAAAGCGTTTGAATTTAAAGGGCAAAACGGTGAACAGATTGTTGAAATTGATATTCCAGCCGACATGGCTGATAATGTTGCTAAATTTCGTCATGAAATGATTGAAAAAATTGTTGAATTAGATGAAAGCTTGACTGAGAAATATCTTAATGGTGAAGAAATAAATTTAGAAGATCTTAAAAAAGCTTTACGCAAGGGTGTTATTATTAATGAAATTTATCCAGTTCTTTGTGGTACGGCTCTTAAAAATATTGGTATCCAACATGTTTTAGATGCGGTTAATGATTATTTACCGTCTCCATTAGATTTGCCAGAAATTGAAGCTCATGAAGCGGCTGATAATACCAAGAAAATTGTAGTCAATCCTGATGATAATGGTCCATTTGTGGCGGTAGCTTTTAAAATAGCAACTGATCCATTTGTTGGTCGTTTATGTTTCGTCCGAGTTTATAGTGGCGTTTTGCGATCTGGTTCTTATGTTACCAATTCAGCTAATGGTCGTAAGGAACGTATTGGTCGTTTAGTTCGTATGCATGCTAATCATCGTGAAGAAATTAATGAAATTTATGCTGGTGATATTGCCGCGGTGATTGGCCTTAAAGAGACGGTTACTGGTAATACTCTTTGTGATGAAGGTAAGCAGATTTGTTTAGAGTCGATTGTTTTCCCGGAACCAGTTATTAAGATTGCTGTTGAGCCAAAAACTAAAGCTGACCAAGAAAAAATGGGCGTGGCCTTATCTCGTTTGGCTGAAGAAGATCCGACTTTCCGGGTTGAAACTGACGAAGAGACTAGTCAGACCCTTATTTCGGGTATGGGTGAATTGCATCTAGATATTATTGTTGATCGGATGAAGCGAGAGTTTAGTGTTGAAGCTAATGTTGGCCAACCACAAGTTTCTTATCGTGAAACTATTCGTCAATCAGCTGAATCCGAGGGTAAATATATTAAACAATCTGGTGGTCGCGGGCAGTATGGCCATTGTTGGCTTCGTTTATCACCACAAGAGGAAGGGCAGGGTTCTGAATTTGCTGATGAAGTTAAGGGCGGTGTTATCCCTCGTGAATATATTCCAGCCATTGAAAAAGGTTTTAAAGAGGCACTTGACAAAGGTGTTATTGCTGGCTATCCAATGGTGGATATTAAATGTGCAGTCTATGATGGTTCATATCATGAGGTTGATTCTAATGAGGCTGCTTTTAAAATGGCAGCGATAATGGCTTTTAAAAATGCTTGTCGTAATGCTCATCCGGTATTATTAGAACCAGTTATGAAGGTGGAAGTTACTACCCCGGAAGAGTATATGGGTAGTGTGATTGGTGATTTAAATGCCAAGCGTGGTCAGATTGACCATATGTCAGATCGTGGTAAACTGAAAGTAGTGGATGCTAAAGTTCCATTAGCAGAAATGTTTGGTTATGCCACTCAGCTTCGATCAATGAGTCAAGGTCGAGCCAATTATAGTATGGAGTTTTTACATTATAGCGAAGTACCGCGCAATGTCGCCGAACAGATTATCGGCAAGTCCGGTAAGTAATTAAGCGACTAGCTGGCGTGGCTTAACATAATAAATTAAGCCTATGATTAATAATTTTGAACAGATTCTGCGTTTGGCACGATTAACTGGTGATCGGTTGATTATTGCTGATCAGCAAGATCCGGCCGACAGCCTAGTTGTTTTATCGTTAGTTGATTATGAAAAATTATTAGCTGAAGCCGGCTTGACAAAAGGTCAAGGCTTTGCTAAAGTAGACAATAATGTTGCCAGCCCAGAGGCTGGTGATGTTGCTGTCAAGTCTAATTTTGTAGAAAAGATTGATAGTAGTAAAAAATCGCCATGGTCGATTCCGGCCAGCCGGCAAGTATCTAAAGAATAAATAATTAAGTAAATTTTTAATAAAAGTATAACCAGCCAGCCGATTGGCTAGCTGGATTTAATCAAGAAACTATGACTGACAAGTACGAACGCAGTAAGCCCCATGTCAATGTTGGCACTATCGGCCACGTTGATCATGGTAAAACTACTTTGACTGCGGCTATTTTGACCGTTTTAACTGCTGCTGGTCGCAAGACTAGCCAGAGAAGCGTTGATCAAATCGACTCAGCTCCTGAAGAAAAAGCTCGTGGAATTACGATTGCCACTGCTCATGTAGAGTATGAATCAGAAAAACGCCATTATGCTCATGTTGATTGTCCAGGTCACGCTGATTATGTTAAAAACATGATCACTGGTGCTGCTCAGATGGATGGTGCTATTTTAGTGGTTTCAGCGACTGATGGCCCGATGCCTCAGACTCGCGAACATATTTTATTAGCCAGACAAGTTGGTGTTCCTTATATTATCGTTTTCTTGAATAAGTGCGATATGGTTGAGGATAAAGAATTGATTGATTTGGTTGAAGAAGAAGTTCGTGATTTATTAAAGAAATATAATTTCCCTGGTGATACCACTCCAATTATTAGAGGATCAGCTTTGCAGGCTTTGCAGAATCCAACTGGTGAATATGTTAAGGCTATTCATGAATTAGTTGAATCATTAGATTCTTATATTCCTGAACCTCAGCGTCAGATTGACAAAGATTTCTTAATGCCGATTGAAGATATTTTCTCTATTGAAGGACGTGGTACTGTGGTTACTGGTAGAATTGAGCGTGGTATCGCTAAAGTTAGTGATGAGGTAGAATTAGTTGGACTAGGTGATACCCGCAAGATTGTTATTACTGGTATTGAGATGTTTAATAAGTCACTAGACCAAGGTATGGCCGGTGACAATGCTGGTATTTTGTTGCGTGGTATTAAGAAAGATGAAGTTGAACGTGGTCAGGTTTTGGCCAAGTCTGGCTCCATTACTCCTCATACTGAGTTTGAATCTGAGATTTATGTTTTGACTAAAGAAGAAGGTGGTCGTCACAAGCCATTTTTCAAAGGATATAAACCACAATTTTATATTCGAACCACTGATGTAACTGGTGAAATTGAGTTGCCTGAGGGTACCGAAATGGTTATGCCTGGTGATACAATTACTTTAAAGGTTAAGTTGATTACCCCGATTGCCATGGAAGAAAAAATGCACTTTGCCATTCGTGAAGGTGGACGCACTGTTGGCGCCGGAGTTGTTTCCAAGATTATTAAATAGAAGATAGATAGTCCTGCTGTCCGCTTTTGGCGGCAGGATTATTCTGTTTTTTAATAGAACAATAAACAGCTAAAAACATGCCTGACAAAAAAGCCGCACCTGCCGACTATAAGCAGAGAATCAGAATAAAAATTCGTGCCTTTGATCACAAGATCATTGATCAGTCGACCAAGACGATTATTGATACTGTTCAACGCACCGGAGCTAAGATTTATGGACCGATACCCTTACCGACTGAAAAGAAGAAGTATACCGTCAACAGCTCTACTTTTGTTCATAAGAATGCTCGTGACCAGTATGAGATGCGTATCCACAAGCGTTTATTGGATATTATCGATCCGGCCAGCAAGACTGTTGAGTCATTGATGAATTTAAGTTTACCAGCCGGAGTTGATTTAGAAATTAAGATGTAAAAATACCAAATTTTTGGTTTTTTAGATAAATTTAGCCCGATCAGGGCTTGGAAAACCTTGCTAATATAATTTAGCGATAAGTCTCCAAGCAGTTAGTCGGTCTGATAGGAGAAAATTTTCGAGAAATTCAGTTTAACAAAATCTAATTTAGCCCTCTTTTTTATATGGCTTGATTTTGGAGCACTGGTTTTATCGAAAACCAGCTTTTATTTTTTAAGGGATTCGGTTATGAAGTTTATTTTAGGCAAAAAATTGTCCATGACCCAAATTTGGCGAAATGATTTTGTCGTCCCGGTTACTTGTATCCAGGTGGAACCTTGTGTTATTACTCAGGTTAAAACCGCCCAGCGCGATGGTTATCGAGCGGTGCAATTGGCGACTGGTCGTCGACAAGTCAAAAATATTGCCAAGCCGCAACGCGGTCATTTTGGTCAATGGGGCAATTTTCAATACCTGCGAGAATTTAATTTGGATCAAGAATCATCTAAGTCTGAAGAAGGCTGGCAAGCTGGCCAACAGGTTTCTTTGAAGAGTTTTGTCCCGGGTGATCGAGTACAAGTGACTTCGACTAGCAAGGGAAAAGGTTTTCAGGGTGGTGTCAAACGTCATGGTTTTCATGGTCAAGGACGGACTCATGGTGTTAAGGATCAGCAAAGAATGCCTGGTTCAGTTGGTGCTACCGGCCCAGCTCATATTTTTAAAGGCACGCGCATGGCTGGCCGTATGGGTGGTGGACAAGTGACTGTTAAGAATTTGGAAGTAGTCGAAATTGATGAAATAAAAGGTTATATTTATTTACGCGGTGCCGTTCCTGGTTGGCGTAATGGTTGGGTAGCTATTGCTGGTAGTGGTGAAGTGATTATTGATCAGCCAGTATCATCAAAAGAAGATAATCAGGTTGAAGAAAAGGACCAGTCAGAAGTTGAGGTGGCTGAAGTAACTGAAGCAATTGTTGATCAGCTTATTGAAACTGATGATGTTCCAGTGGAATCAAATGAACCAGAACCAGAGCAGTCAACTGAAGATCAAGAGACTACGTTAAAAGTAAGTTAACCGTTATGATTAAATATAAAGTTTACAATCAACAAGCTGAAATTATTGGTGAGCAAGAGCTAACCGATGAGGTTTTTGGCTTGACCGTTAACCCAGCCTTGGTCCATCAAGCCATGGTTGCTCAGTTAGCTAATACCAGATCAGTAATTGCTGATACCAAAGATCGTAGTGAAGTTAGAGGTGGTGGTAAGAAGCCTTGGAAACAAAAAGGAACTGGTCGAGCTCGAGCTGGATCTAATCGTAGCCCGTTATGGACTGGTGGTGGTATTACTTTTGGTCCAACCAATGATCGTAATTTTTCTCAAAAAATTAATAAGAAAATGTTGAGTAAGGCCATTTGTATGGTGTTTAGTGATCGAGCTGCTAGTGGTGATTTAATTATTGTTGATCAATTAGCGGCTAAAGATAGTAAGACTAAAGATTTACAAGTGACGATTGAAAAATTATTAGCTACTAATGAACAGGGTAGCCAAGTTGTTCATCCACGAGTTTTATTGCTGACTGGTCCAAGTGTCGAGTCAATTAAACTGGCTGGCCGCAATTTGCCGCGTGTTCAGGTGCTTAATGGTCAAAATATAAATGTTGTTAGCCTTTTGCGAGCCCGTAAATTTATTATCAGTCAACAGGCTATCAGTGAACTGCAACAGCGTTACGGCGCCAAAACAGTTTAATAATTGATATCAGTATGGAAAAGAAAAATATTACCAATAATGATCAAGTAGTTGATACCCAGATTACTAAGGCCGATCAGCAAGTTTTACGTAAAGGTCAATTAGCTGGAATTTTGGTTAAACCAGTGGTTACTGAAAAGGCTGCCGCTGCCAATCAGCTTAATCAATATGTTTTTGCGGTGGCTTTAAAATCCAACAAAATTGATGTAGCCAAAGCGGTCCAAGCTTTTTATGGCATTGAACCGGTGTCGGTTAATATTATTAATGTTACTGGTAAAAAGGTGGTCCGTGGACGAGTTAAAGGACAACGCAATAATTGGAAAAAGGCGATTGTTACTTTACCGGCCGGTAAGACTATTCAGATTTACGAGGGCGTTTAATTTTACTAAAGTTAAGTCAAGATTATGGCTATCAGAAAAGTCAAACCGATAACACCTGGCCTGCGCGGCGCTAGTTTTGATAACTTTAGCGATATTACTAGCACTACGCCAGAGCGAAAATTATTGATTATTCGCAAGCAACATAGTGGTCGTAATAACCAGGGTAAAATTACCGTTCGCCATCGTGGCGGCGGCCATAAGCGTTATATTAGAATTATTGATTTTAAACGCAATAAATTTGATATTCCTGGTAAAGTAGTGACGATTGAGTATGATCCTAATCGTGGCGCTAGACTAGCTTTGATTAATTATGCTGATGGTGAAAAGCGCTATATTATTGCACCAGTTGATTTGAAGGTTGGTGATCAGATTTTAAGTTCTAAGAAATTAATTGAAATAAAAACTGGTAATGCTTTGCCATTGGAATATATCCCAGCTGGTATGCCAGTTTATAATGTTGAATTAAGACCTGGTTTTGGTGGTAAATTAGCCAGAGCAGCTGGTAATTCAATTTATGTAATGGGTATTGATAAAAAATCAGCCCAATTAAAAATGCCATCAGGTGAAATTCGTTTAGTCGATAAAACTTGTTTGTGTACAGTTGGTCAGGTCAGTAATCCCGATATTGCTAGAATTAATTTGGGTAAAGCGGGACGAAGTCGTCATTTAGGTATTCGTCCGACTGTTCGAGGTTCAGCCATGAACCCAACCGATCATCCTCATGGTGGTGGTGAAGGTAATCAGCCAATTGGTTTGAAATATCCTAAGACTCCTTGGGGTAAGCATGCTTTGGGGGTTCGTACCCGTAACCCAAAGGCGGCCAGTAATTCTCTAATTATTCAGCGCCGTAAGAAAAAGCGTTAAATTTGTTAATTAATTGATCAGCATATGTCAAGAAGCTTAAAGAAAGGCCCTTATATTAATGAGCGATTAATTGCCAAGATTAAAAAATTGGCGATTGGCGATAAAACCATTATTAAAACTTGGGATCGTTCCTGTACGATTACTCCAGAAATGATTGGTTTTACCTTAGGTGTTCATAATGGTCGCCAACATACACCAGTTCTAGTTAATGAGAACATGATTGGCCACAAATTAGGTGAATTTTCCCCGACCCGTAAATTTGTTAGTCACGGTGGTAAGATGGCTAAAACTCAGGCCAAGGGCAAATAATTTAGTTATTTAATTGATTCAGTATATGGAGATTACCGCGCAAGCTAAATATGTCCGTGTGTCGCCTCGCAAGGCCGGCTTAGTCGCTGGACTGGTTCGTGGCCGTCAAGCCAACGAAGCCCTGGCTCAATTGAAGTTTGTCAATAAAAAAGCTGGCCGATTTGTTAGCAAATTATTGAAATCAGCCATGGCCAATGCCAAACATAATTATGATATTGCCGCTGATAATTTATTGATTAAGCAAATTTGGGTTGGTAAGGGGGCTACTTTTCATCGTTGGATGCCTAAAGCGCATGGACGAGCCACCCCACTTAATAAGCATACTAGCCATATCACTATTATTTTAAGTGAAATAAAAGATGGTGGACCACGGCAATCACGTCGGGTTGAAGCAACTGCTCCCATTAAGCTTGGTGAAATCGGTAAAGGTGAAGATAAGTCTATTAAAGATAAGGTTAAAGAGTCTAGTGATGTTGATATTAAATCTGACAATTTTGAACAATCAGTTAAGCGCGAGACTGGCGCTAAGTCAGGTTTTGTTAAAAAGGTCTTTAACCGTAAAGCCGGTTAATTAAAATATTTTTATGGGACACAAAGTTAATCCAACAATTTTCCGCATTGGTATTATCAAGACTTGGCCATCTAAATGGTTCAAGCAAGGTAATCAGTATATTAAAAATCTTCAACAAGATGTTCGTTTGCGTGATTTCTTATTTCGTAATCTTCGGGCCGCTGGTTTAGATCGAGTGGAAGTTGAACGTAGTGCTAATAAAGTAGCGGTCAATTTATTTGTAGCTAAGCCGGGCCTAGTAATTGGTCATGGCGGAGCTGGTGCTGAAGATTTGAAGAAAAAATTACATAGTCAATTTTTAAAGAATTTTCGTTTGCACGATATCGCTTTAAATATTAGTGAGGTTAATCGGCCAAATCTGAGTGCTCAAGTTTTAGCTCAAACAATGGCTTTAGAATTGGAACAACGGGCTCCTTTTCGTAAAACCATGAAACAGACAATTAACCGAGCGGAACGGTCCGGTGCCTTAGGAGTTAAGGTAATGGTAGCTGGTCGCCTTAATGGTGCTGAAATTGCTAGAACTGAATCTTTGACCTCTGGGAAGGTTCCCTTGCACACTTTGCGAGCTGATATCGACTATGCTCGAAGTACCGCCTATACTACTTATGGAACCATTGGTATCAAAGTTTGGGTTTATCGTGGTGAAGTTTTTGAAAATGCTGAAGAAATTAAAGGCGAAGTAGTCGGTCAGCGATTACGTTAGTTTATATAAAGTTAAGCAGATACTTGTATGTTAATGCCTAAGAAAACCAAATATCGTAAATCCCATAAAGCCAAGCGAGGTGGCGTAGCAACTCGTGGTACAACCATTTGTTTTGGTAGTTATGGTCTTAAGGCCACTACTGCTTGTTGGGTGACTGCTCGTCAGATTGAAGTTGCTCGTCGAGTTATTACTCGTTATGTTCAGCGAACCGGTAAGCTTTGGATTAGGGTCTTTCCTGATCGCCCAGTGACGGTTAAAGGTGGTGAGATTCCAATGGGTAAAGGCAAGGGTTCGGTTGATCATTATATTGTGCCGATTAAACCTGGTGTAATTATGTTTGAAATCGAAGGGATTGATGAGCAGCGGGCTCGAGAAGCCATGAATTTGGCTGCCTATAAATTGCCGGTCAAGTGCCAATTCGTCGGCCGCGATCAGCTTAACTAATTGTTTTTATTGTTAAGACTATGGAATATCGTGATTTACAAGACAAAAACGAACATGAGTTACAATTGATGCTGGCCGAACAACGGACAGAATTAAAAGATTTGCGTTTTAAAACAGCTAGTCATCAATTGAAAACAGTTCGTCAAATCAGGTCGGTCAGACAATTGATCGCTCGTATTCTAACTTTATTAAATAATCGCCAGAAATAAGTATGACCAAGCAGAATGAAACTGTTGTGACAACCGAGGCCATCCGCAAGAAATTTCGCGGCGTGGTTATTAGTGACAAAATGGATAAAACCATTGTTGTCAAGGTTGAGCGTGTTAAAATTCATCCTAAGTATCATAAGCGTTATAAGGTTAGTCATAAATATAAGGTTCATGATGAAGCCGGCACCTATCAGGTCGGTGATCAAGTTACTTTTATTGAGTGTCGTCCTTTATCTAAAGACAAACGCTGGCGAGTGCTTAGCAATGGCCGTTAAGTTTTTGTAAATTAGTTGCCATCCCTATGATTCAAGTTCAAACAATGTTAAAAGTAGCCGATAATTCCGGCGCCAAGAAAGTTCAATGTATCCGATTGATGAATGGTTATCGGCGCCATTATGCTAGTATTGGTGATATGATTATGGTTACTGTTAAAGAGGCAGTTCCTCATGCTGCCGTTAAAAAAAGCGATGTTTTACCAGCTGTTATCGTCAGGACTACCAAAGAAATTCGTCGTCCAGATGGTAGCTATATTCGTTTTGATGAAAATGCCTGTGTTATAGTTGATAAAAAAAATCGTGAACCACGAGGTAGTCGTATTTTTGGACCAGTTCCTCGTGAAGTGCGTCGGGCCGGTTTTGTTAAGATAGCCTCACTGGCTCCAGAAGTTTTATAATCAGTAATCCTAGATTGATATGAAGATTAAAAAGAATGACAAAGTATTCGTGTTAGCTGGTAAAGATCGTGGTAAAACTGGTAAAGTTTTACAGGTTTTTCCTCGCCAACAACGAGCCAGTGTTGAGGGTATAAATTTGTTGATTAAGCATGTTCGGCCGCAACGTCGTGGTGAGACTGGTCAGCGAATTGAATTTCCGGCTCCGTTGCATATTTCTAATTTGCAGTTAGTTTGTCCACAATGTGGCAAACCATCACGAGTCGGCTATAAGTATTCGGCGGTTAAAGAAGGTGACAAAACTAAAGCTCGCAAGGTTAGATTGTGTCGCCGCTGCCAACAATTGATTGACTAGTTAATAATATCGTATGCGTTTAAAAGAAAAATACAATCAAGAAATTATTCCAGCCTTAACCAAACAGTTTAATTATACCAACCCATTTGGTGTGCCTAAGCTGAGCAAGGTTGTGGTTAATGTTGGGGTTGGTCGATCAGCTAAGGACAAGGCTTTTATTGAGAATGTTCAGGAAACCTTATTAAAGATTACTGGACAAAAACCAATGTTGAATCCAGCGCGTCAATCAATTTCCGCTTTTAAGGTTCGTGAAGGCATGATTGTCGGTGTATCAGTTACTTTGCGTGGTCAACGGATGTATGATTTTGTTGAGAAGTTAGTAGCCGTTTCTTTACCCAGAATTCGTGATTTTCGTGGTTTGAATACTAAGTTGATTGATAATCAAGGCAATTTGAGCATTGGTTTAAAGGAGAGTTCTTGTTTTCCAGAAATTCGTTCTGATGAAATTGAAAAATCGCATGGTTTAGAAATATGTTTGGCTACTACGGCCAAGAGTAAAGAGGAGGGCCTAGCTTTATTTAAATTGATGGGCTTTCCTTTTAAAGCCGACTAAGTTTATTAATCTCTAGAAGAAGAATATGGCAAGACGAGCGTTGATTGTAAAAGCCAAGAAGACTCCAAAATTTTCCAGCCGGATCGTCCGTCGCTGTTGGCGATGTGGACGTAATCACGGTTATATGCGAGATTTTGGAATCTGTCGCATTTGTTTCCGGGAACTAGCCAGTAATGGCGATCTACCGGGCATCACCAAATCCAGTTGGTAAAATTATATATTTTTACAAATTCCTAAGTTCACCTTATTATGATAGATCCAATTTCCGACATGCTGGCTCGCATCAGGAACGCCGCGGCTGTTAAAAAAGCCGAAGTAGTTCTGCCGATGAGCAAGCTGAAATATAATGTCGCCAAAATACTGGAGCAAGAGGGATTCTTGGCCGGCGTTGAGATAGTCAGTCAACCCTTAGTTAAAGACAAAACCACGGCTTTTTCCAGTTTACGCTTGATTTTAAAATATCAGGCCAATGGTCAATCGGTTATTACTGCGATTAAGCGGATTAGTCGACCAGGCCGTCGCGTTTATGCTGGTAAAGATAAATTACCAGTAGTTGTTAATAACTTTGGTATTGCCATAATTTCTACTTCGGCGGGGTTGTTGACCAATAAAGAGGCTCGTCGAAAAGGTTTAGGTGGCGAAGTTTTGTGTAGTATCTATTAATTCGTTGATAACCGATTAAGCATATGTCCAGACTAGGAAAATTACCGATTATGTTGCCAGCTGGCACCACTGCCGTCTTGAATAAAGATATTCTGACAGTCAATGGTCCAAAAGGTCAATTAACTCAAGCCATTCATCAATTAGTTAGCGTAGTTATTAATAGCGACCATATTATGGTTGGTGTTGATAACAAAGAAGATCGTCAACAACGCGCTTTTTGGGGACTATTTCATAAATTAGTCGGCAATATGGTGATTGGTGTTAATCAAGGTTATGAGAAAAAATTAGAAATCAATGGAGTTGGTTATCGGGCTAGTTTGGCCGGACAAAAATTAACTCTTAATCTTGGTTTTTCTCACCCGATTGAATTTATTTTACCAGAGGGAATTACTGGTCAGGTTGAAGGTAATGTTGTAACGATTGCTGGAATTGACAAACAATTAGTTGGTGAAATTTCTGCTCAAATTCGTCGTTTACGCAAACCAGAACCATACAAGGGTAAGGGTATTAAATATTCTGATGAGGTCATTCGCCGTAAAGCCGGTAAGACTTCGGCCAAATAAGCTATATTAATTTTTGAATGATATGAGCAGTGGAAATAAAGCAACTAATAAGATTCGTCGTCATCGTCGAGTCCGAGCTAAAATCAGTGGAACAGCCGATTGTCCGCGGTTGAGTGTTTTTAGATCAAACCGAGGCATGTATTTGCAAGTAATTGATGATAATAAGGGGCAGACGCTGGTTAGTGCTCACAGCCGAGAGGTTAAGGCTAAAGGAACCAAGCTGGAAATTAGTCAGGCCCTTGGTCAATTATTAGCTGAAAAATTATTAGCCAAAAAGATTAGTCAAATAGTTTTTGATCGTGGTGGCAATGCTTATCATGGTCGAGTCAAGGCGGCCGCCGAAGGTGCTCGCCAGGCTGGTTTGCAATTTTAGTTAATTAGTCCCTATTATGAGTGAAACTAAAGATACAACCATCGTTGAAAATCAAGCTGCCCCAGCTGAGGTCAGTCAGCCAACTAGTGGCCCTGATCGTTCAGCTAATCGATCGGGCGATCGTAATCGTCGATCTAATTTTGGCGGTAAAGGACGTGGTGATCGTCGATCTAATGATCGTCAAAGCCAAGATGAATTTGATCAAAAAATTATTGATATTGCCCGAGTAACCAGAGTTATGGCTGGTGGTAAGAGAATGCGTTTTCGAGCTTGTGTAGCTATTGGTGATCGCAAGGGTAGAGTAGCAATTGGTTTAGCTAAAGGTATGGATGTTACTATTGCTGTTAATAAAGCAGTTAATCAGGCTAAGAAGAATTTGATTACAGTACCAATGATTAATGGAACTATTCCTCATGAAATAAAGCAAAAATCTGATGCGGCTTTAATTATTTTAAAACCAGCTAAACAAGGCCGAGGTATTATTGCTGGTAGTGTTATTAGAATTATTTTAGAATTAGCTGGTGTTCATAATATTACTAGTAAGATGCTTGGTTCTCATAATAAAGTTAATAATGCCAAATGCGTTATTAAAGCATTGCAGAATTTAAAAAAACCATTACGCCGTGACAAAGGACTAGCCAAGCCAGCGATTAAAACAACTGAAATTACTGATGAACAACCAGTTAATCAGGCTTAATTTATAATTTTTATTTTATGTTGACACTACACACACTAAAACCGGCGGCTGGTGCCAGCAAGCAGCGCAAGCGAGTCGGACGAGGTAATGCTTCTGGCCATGGTAATTATAGTTGTAAGGGCTTAAAAGGGCAGAAATCTCGTTCGGGTGTTAGCGGCTTGAAACGCATGGCCTTAAAGAAGGCAATATTGCAAATACCTAAATTGCGTGGTTTTCATTCCGATAAGCCAAAATTTCAGGTTGTTAATTTAGCTGTTTTGAATAATTTTTTCCAAGATGGAGCAATTATTAATCCAGATAGTCTAGTCAAAGCTGGGTTAGTTAGTCGCCCTGAATGTATTAAATTATTAGGCAATGGTCAGCTTAAGCTTAAGAATTTAAAAGTTAAAAATCTTAAAGTCAGTGCATCAGCCCAAGAGCAGCTAACTAAATTGGGTGGCCAATTGGATTAAACTATGCTTATGGATAAATTACTAAAAATTTGGCGGATTCGTGAGTTAAGAAACAATATTTTGTTTGTTATCGCCATGCTGGTAATTTTCCGGCTGGCCGCTCATCTACCAGTTCCTGGTGTTAATACTCAGGCTTTGCGCGATTTATTCGCCTCCAACCAATTATTGGGATTGATGAATTTATTTTCTGGTGGAGGCATGCAGAATTTTTCTATTGTGATGATGGGTGTAGCTCCATATATTACTGCTTCGATTATTTTTCAATTATTGGGCATGATTGTCCCATCAATTGAAGAAATGAATAAAGAAGAGGCTGGTCGGCAAAAAATTAATATGTGGACTCGTTTGGCCACAGTTCCTTTGGCAGTTTTGCAGTCATATGGCATGATTACCTTGTTGCGTCGATCTAGTTACCAGGTTTTGGGATCAATTAGTCTATTTAATTATGTGACGATTATTTTGACCATTACCGCTGGTACTATTTTCTTGATGTGGCTTGGTGAGTTAATTACTGAAAAGAAAGTTGGTAATGGTATTTCTATGTTAATTTTTGCTGGCATTATTGCTAGTTTACCTCAATCAGTTCAACAATTGATTGCTACCTATGATAGCTCTAAATTATTTATGATGATTGGTTTTGTAGCGATTGCTATATTAACTGTGGTTGGAGTTATTTATATTAGTGAAGGTCAGCGCAATGTTCCGGTTCAATATGCTCGACAAATGCACGGCAATCATAATTATGGTGGTAGTACTACTCATTTGCCGTTAAGAGTTAATATGGCTGGGGTTATTCCAATTATTTTTGCCGTGTCTGTTTTGATGTTTCCATCAATGTTGGCACAATTTTTTGTAACCAGTTCAGTGGCCTGGTTAGCTCAATTATCAGCCTGGACAATTGCTATTTTCCAAAATCAATTGGTTTATGGAATTAGTTATTTTATATTGGTAGTTGCTTTTACCTATTTTTATACTGAAGTGGTTTTTCATCCTGAACAGATTGCTGAAAATTTACAAAAACAGGGTGGTTTTGTGCCTGGTATTCGTCCAGGTCAACAAACTAGTCGTTATTTATCGAGCGTTATCCATAAGATTACTCTAGCTGGTGCTTTGTTTTTAGGTGTAATTGCTATTTTGCCGTTGATTATGAGATCAGTTACTGGTATGCAATCATTGGCAATTGGTGGTACTTCTCTATTGATTGTTGTTTCAGTAGTTATTGAGACAGTTAAGCAAATTGAAGCTCAAATGACCATGCGTCAATATGATGGTTATTAGCTAGTTATTTTTCCAGATTGAAATAATAAACCAGTCCTAATTGGGCTGGTTTTGTTATTAAGGCTATGATATAGTAAGAAAGTTAATTAAATAAATTTTGGCTATGGCCAGACGAATTTTGTTTTTCTTTGGTCCACCAGCTTCAGGCAAGGGAACTCAGGCAGAAATATTAGCTAAACTGCTTGATTTACCGGCAATTTCTACTGGTGATTTATTGCGACGCAATAATCAATTAGCTGGTCAATATCGAGCAGCGATGAGTGAGGGGCAATTGGTTAGCGACGAAGTGATTAATAATTTATTAAAACAGCGATTAGCAGCTGATGATGTTAATCGCGGCTTTATTTTGGATGGTTATCCTCGTACTAAAACCCAATTTGAGCATTTTTATAATGAAATCATTGGGCAAGAAGATCAGGCTTGTGCCATTGAAATTAGTGTTGGTGAGCAAGAGGTTTATAACCGTCTGGCTGGTCGGCGGTTTTGTCCTAATTGTGGTGCTGGTTATCATTTGACCTATAAGCCAAGTCAGCAGCCAGATATTTGTGATCAATGTCAAACTAAATTGGAGCAACGGCCAGATGATCAGCCGGCAGTTATTAAAGAACGGCTAGCTCTTTATCAGCGAACCATGGGTCCATTGGTGGCGTTATGGTGGCAGATGGGTGAATTGATTATTATCAAGGGTGAGAAAGATATTGAGCTGGTTCATAATGATATTCTGGCTGCTTTACAAGATCGCCATGTTTTAAAGATGAAACCAGAAATTGTATGATTCGCTATAAGAATCCAGAACAAATCGCTTTATTAAGAGAGGGTGGTCGCCGGTTAGCCGCGGTTACGGCCCAATTAGCCGCTGCTGTTCAACCGGGGATGACTACTGCTGAATTAGAAGATCTTTTGCTTGAGTTAATTGCTAAAGCCGGTGGTGCGCCAGCTTTTAAGGGTTATCGTTCCAATCGGCGTGCTCGCCCTTTTCCAACCGGTCTGTGTGCCTCGATTAATCAACAAATTGTTCATGGTCCGGCCAAGCCTGGTCGAGTTTTAAAATCAGGTGATATTATTGGTCTAGATTTGGGTATGGAATATCCATTAAAAAAATCAAATAGTCAGATTGATTGGCCGATTAATCCAGCTGCACCGCATGGCGGCTATTTTACTGATATGGCCGTAACTGTACCAGTTGGTAAGGTTAGTCGATCAGTTAATCAGTTGATAAATGTAACCCGCCAATCATTAGACTTAGCTATTGAACAGGTAATGCCGGGTAATACTTTATTGCAAATTGCTCAAGCCATTCAAACTTTTGTGGAAAAAAATAATTTAACAGTTGTTCGAGATCTGGTCGGTCATGGAGTTGGTTTAGCTGTTCATGAGGATCCCCAGATTCCTCATTATGTTTGTAATCAATATGGTGAACAAAATATTGTTTTAAAACCGGGAATGGTTATTGCTATCGAACCAATGATTAGTGCTGGTAGCCCAGAGATTAAACTTGGTCATGATGGTTTTTCTTTTGAAACAATTGATGGTAGTTGGAGTGCTCATTTTGAACATACTATTGCCGTAACCGCGACTGGTCATCAAATTATAACTTTACCTTAATGACTCAGCCGATTATTTATTTAGGAATCGATTGGGGAGCTAGTAAAATTGGTTTAGCCATTGGTGATAATCAAACCAAGCTAGCTATTCCTTATGGTTTAGTCGATAATTGGCAGGCGGTTATTAAAATTATTGAGCGCGAGCAAGTTGATCAATTAGTTATTGGTCAACCACAGGCTATGTCTGGCCAATCGATTGATTATCATCCTGGTTGGCTTGAATTGGTTAATCTAGCTAAAAATAGTCAATGGCCAGTTCATTTAGTCGATGAACGATTAAGTAGTGCTGCGGCTGATCGGCTAATTAATCATCAGAAGGCAGCAGCTCAACAAGATGCCGTTGCCGCTATGTTGATTCTTCAGACTTTTTTAGATAATTATGAGGCGCACCAGTAGTGAGCGCTTATTAATAATTAAGCGTCGATCTAGTAATGAACATGATGCTATTATTACGGCGCTTAGTCCACAGCGGGGGCGATTAAATCTAGTGGCTCGAGGATTGTTTAAGCCGCAGGCTAAGCTGGCTGGTCATCTTGAACCGTTGACCGTCGTTGATGCTTTAATTGTTTGGGGACAACGACCGCTATTGAGTTCAGCTAGTAGTCGTCAATCATTTGGTCGATTAAAGAATAATTTAGCTGCCGTGGTCTTGGCTAGTCAAATTATCAATCGTTATCAGCGTTGGTGTTCGGTTGGTCAACCTATTTTAGCTAGTTGGACTGATTTAATTACTTTGTTGTCAGATTGGGATAATAGCTCGATAATCGCTTTACCAGTATTGACTAGTGGTGCTCAGGTTATTCAATGGCGGTTGGCTAGTCACTTGGGTTATTTACCAGATTTACAACATTGTGCTGGTTGTCGTCGAACCATCACTGATGGTCGATGGGAGATTGATCAGGCTGGCCTGTTCTGTCAAACTTGTCGGCCAACTGGGCTCGGTCAGCAATTATCGGCTGAGGTGATTAATTATTGGCAGATGGCTCTAACTGCCGATTGGCTTCAATTGACGAAAAATCCGCCATCACCTACAATTTTAGAACAAACATCAATATTTTTTAATGATTGGCTTAATTTTTTAGATTATCATGTATGTTAAGAACACATAATTGCGGTGAATTAAGAGCCGAGCATCGTGGTCAGTCGGTAATTTTAGCCGGCTGGGTTCAGTCTTGTCGCAATTTAGGCGGCTTATTGTTTATTGCGGTGCGTGATCGTGATGGTTTAACTCAGTTAGTTATTGATCCAACTAAACAGCCGGTAATTGCTGAATTAGCTCAAGAATTACGCGATGAATTTGTTATTAAAGCTGGTGGTCAAGTTAATCTTCGACCAGTGGAAATGATTAATTCTGAGATGTTGACTGGTGAGATTGAAGTAGTGATTGATAACCTTGAAATTATTAATCGTTCTTTGCCATTGCCGTTTAATTTAGCTGAAGATAAGGCTGGCTTGGCTAGTGAAAATCTGCGCCTGCAATATCGTTTTTTGGATTTGCGACGGCCAAGCTTGCAGGCGATGCTGCTAGCTAAAGATCAATTAATTAGTCAGATGCGTTATTATTTTCAAGCTCGTAATTTTACCGAGATTCAAACACCGATTTTGGCTAATTCTTCACCAGAAGGAGCTCGTGATTTTTTAATTCCTTCACGCTTATTTCCTGGTCAGTGTTATGCTTTACCACAAGCTCCTCAGCAATTTAAGCAATTATTGATGATCGGTGGTCTAGATCGTTATTTTCAGATTGCTCCTTGTTTTAGAGATGAAGATAGTCGTCAGGACCGCCACTATGGTGAGTTTTATCAGCTGGATATGGAAATGAGTTTTATCGATAACGAAGAAGATATTTGGCAGATTATGGAACCGTTAATGATTCAATTAACCAATGAGTTTAGTGATAAACAAATTATTGGCTTAGTTGATGATCGTTTCCCACGGCTAACCTGGCGTCAAGCGATGACTGAGTATGGCTCAGACAAGCCAGATTTGCGCTTTGCTTTACCAATTAAGCCGATTAGTCAGTTATTAACTGACAGTAATTTGTCAATTTTTCAAGAAGTTTTAAAGAATAATGGAGTTATCCACAGTCTGGTTGTGCCAGCGGCTCATAAATTAAGTCGTAAACAATTAGATGAATTAGTTGAATTAGCCAAGCTCAAGGGTTTAGGTGGTCTGGGCTATTTGATTTATAATGGTGATAATTGGCAGGGTAGTTTAGCTAAGAATTTAGAAGGGGCGATTTTACAAGAATTAATTGGTAATTTAAATCTAGAAGTTGGTCAAACTGTTTTAATTGCCGCTGGCCAATGGTTGTCAGTTTGCCAAGCCTTAGGGGCTATTCGCAATCAATTAGCTGTCTGGTTTGATTTAGCCGATAATAATTTGGCGGCTTGGTGTTGGGTGATTGATTTTCCGTTTTATGAAGCTAGTGAAACTCCAACTGGGCTTGATTTTTCCCATAATCCATTTTCTATGCCCAAGGGTGGGTTAGAAGCTTTAAAAAATCAACCGCCATTAGAAATTGTTGCCCATCAATTTGATTTAGTCTTGAATGGTGTGGAAATATCTAGTGGAGCGATTCGCAATCATCAGCCAGAAATTATGTATGAAGCTTTTCGTTTGGTTGGTTACGATCAGGCCGAGGTTGACCGTCGTTTTGGGGCGATGATTGAGGCTTTTAAATATGGAGCTCCACCCCATGGTGGTAATGCTCCGGGGATTGATCGACTCCTGATGGTCTTAAAAGACTATGCCTCTATTCGTGATATTTATGCTTTTCCTAAAGATGGCCAAGGTCGTGACTTGATGATGGGTAGTCCTAGTGCTATTGATCAGGATCAGTTAAAGGATCTTAATTTACAGTGGTTTAAAAATAAATAATTATATCGAGATAATCATGATCTAATTATATGGAACAAGTTGGTCGCTATCCTGAACAATTAAATGTTAAATCTGAGCCGTTGATGGAAACAATAACGGCTGTCAATAAACAAGAACAATATCATTTATTAGATCGGGTTATTGTTGAGGTTCAGCTTTTTCAAGCCGATCGTGATTATCAATTATCTGGCAAGATAGGTAATTTGTCTGATAATTTTTCTAATTTTAGACATTTAACCGGTGATCTTCAAACTGCTGCTCATTTTGAGGCTGAAAAAAGGAATAATTTGAATCAAATCAATAGTATTTATCAGGGGTATTTACAAGAAATTGATAAAGCCTATCAGGCGTTGCCCCCATATCAGCCAGATCAAGCTCATAGCGAAGACTATTTTAGAGTTAGAAGATTAGAGCTGGTTACTATAATTGATTTAATGAATGAGATTGTTAGCAAGGCTAAAAAAGAGCAACCAGAATTATTTGTTGACGATCGCAGCAAGAATGAGAGGGTCGGTTTATTAGATTATAATTTATTACGACCGATAGCTAAGGGTGGTCATGAACACAGTCCTATATTGGCTGATGTATTAAAGAGGCAGGGGGTTAGTTCGCTTGATGATTTATTGCAGATTCATTTTCAGCCAATATTTAAACAAGAAGGAATTGGTAATCGATTGACTAAAATTAAAGAGTCTTTTGTTGAACTAGCTAAACTAATCGTGGATAAACATCCACAAATTCAAGGGGTCACTGGAACATCTTGGCTTTTAGATAATGAAGCTATTTGTCGATTAATTGGTTTTAAAATAGTCGGTCAGTGTCAAGATGAGAATTGGAATCAATTAATTGACCAATCTGGACAAATTAATCAGGAAAGACTAACCCAGTTAATTAAGACTGGTCATTTGCCAATGAAAAATATGATTGGTTATGTTGGTGTAATTGATTTTTTAAAGAAATTTTTGCCACCAGAATACCGCGGTCAGATTAAGCTTATAAAATTAGACCCAGAATGGGCTGAAGCCTATAATGACTTTGAGAAGGATTTTCAAATCGAAAAGAAAAAGTTATTCGCACTATTAGTTGATGGTCAAATTAATAGTGAAATCGACTTATGGCAACAACTTGATCAATTTATAACTGTGAAAGAAATATTTAATCAGGCCGGTGTTTTAAATAATTTTGTGGAGTTGCTAGCCAAGCAGAATTATAAAATCGATGAGATAGAAAATAATTATCCTCAGGAAGCCAAAGCAATTGCTGAAAAAATTAATAATTATATTGCTATTAAAAAACAAAGAAAAGAAATTAGTTATCAAGTAGAAATTAATTAATTAATTTAAAAATATGTCTGATTTACAATCAAGTCAATCGCCCAAATTTAGTTTTTTTTATTTATTGTCACTGATTGCTTTAATTTTTACAGCTATCCCGGCTGGCTTAATTGCTTTTCAGTTGATTAATAAATGGTTGCCTGATCCACTGAGTGGTTATACGGTTGGCTATACTTCTGGTAGTTTAAAATTTGGTTTGTCAGCACTATTAATTGCTGTGCCAGTCTATTTTTGGGCAGTCCAGCAGATTAATCGTGGTTTATTAAAAAAGGAATTAGATCGTAAAGCTGATTTGCGGCGCTGGCTAATTTATTTTATTCTTTTAGTTACAGCGGTGGTTATGCTCGGTTGGCTGATTGCCATTTTTTATCGTTATTTAGATGGTGAATTGACTGGTCAATTTTTGGCTAAATCAGCTGTTGCCATTATTATTGCTGCTGTTATCTTTTTATTCTATCGTTATGATTTGCGTCGTGATCCTAAAGCAACGGTTGATGGGCGTAATCTGCGTTGGTTTGCTTGGCCAGTTATTATTGGTTTAACTGCCTTATTTATTAGTGGCTTTATAATTGCTGAGAGTCCTAAACAGGCTCGTAATCGTCGTTATGATGAGAAGTTGATTGGTAATTTTTATCAGATCGATAGTGCTCTTAATGTTTATTACCAACAAAATAATCGTTTGCCAGCAAGCTTGGATGAATTATTGCCAAGCCCCTATTTCTTAGATCGTCAAGCTATCCAAATCAGTGATGGTCAAATAATTGATTATAAATTAGTTGATGAAACTAAATATCAATTATGTGCTACTTGGCGAACCAGTAATTTGGATAGTGGTAAGGGTATTCGAACTATTGGGATTGAAAAATGGCCACATCAAGCGGGTTATCAATGCTTAGAGCAAGTGATTTGGAGTGATGTAAAAGGTGGTCCAGCGGCTCGGCCAGTGTTTTAATTGACGATGTCGGTTCAGCGAATTTCAATTATTTTATTATTCAATTTATCTCTATGGTTAGGGGCTGGTTGGTGGTCAGCTCAGCCGCCAGTTATAGCTGGAGAAATTGATTTTAGTGGACCTACTTATTGGGCTGATGTTCAACGTTGGCCGGCTAGTAGCACAATAATTTATTCGCTAGACCAAGGAGTTTTAATTAGTCAAGATAGTCATCGTCTTCGACCGATTGCTAGCTTAAGTAAATTGGTTACCGCACTAGTGATATTGGCTGAGCAACCCGATTGGCAAGCATTATATACTTTAAAAAAGGAAGATCAGCGTCATGGCAATATCGCCTATATTTATCCTGGGGAGACGGTGACAATTAACGATCTGTGGCAGGCTAGTTTGTTAGCCTCAGATAATACTGCGATTCAGGCCTTAGTTCGAGCGGTTAGCTTAACTGATGAACAATTTCGTCAGCGAGCTGATCAATTGGCCCAACAATTATTAATTGGTAATGATTTACGAATTGAAGAGCCAACTGGTTTAAGTTCTAATAATCAGGCTAGTGCACTGGCTATGGTTCAAGTGATTCGTGAAGCCTTGGCTCGACCAGAGATAAGACAGGCTTCTTTATTGGATCGTTATGAAATCAAGACTAAACAGGGACGGCGGCAGGTGGTGACCAATACTGATAGTTTTATTCGTCAAGCAACTCCTTTGCCTGATGGCTGGCAAATTTTAGGGGGTAAAACTGGCTATATTGATCAGGCTGGTTATTGTTTTGCCGCTTTATGGCAAAATCAAGCTGGTCAACAGGTTATTAGCGTTGTGCTCGGTTCGCCATCCAAAGATGGTCGTTTTCACACTACTAGCGATCTTTTAGATTATGTGACTGAAAAATATTATTGATTATTTTGGTTATGTGATAAAATAATAATTATTCAACCATTAATTTGGCAGTTATGAAGAAATTAATTATTGGCAACTGGAAAATGGCGCTGGGTTATCGTCAGAGTTTAGAGTTGGCCGAAAATTTAGTACTTAATCAACCGCATCGACCTTTATTGGCTGATGTTGTGGTTTGTCCTAGTTTAGTGGCTATTTCTTCGGTAGCTAATATTTTAGAAGGCACGCCACTTTTTTGGGGAGCTCAAGATGTTAATGAATCAGTGCCGGGTGCTTTGACTGGAGCAACCAGTCTAGAAAGTTTAGCTGAACTAGATTGTCGTTTTGTTTTATTGGGGCATAGTGAGCGGCGGCAATTTTTTAATGAGACTGATCAATTAGTTAATATTAAATTACGAGCCATCTTAGAACGAACAACCTTAAAACCAGTGATTTGTTTGGGTGAAGATTTAGCCACTCGTCAGGCTGGTCAAGCTGAAGAAAAGATTAGCCAACAATTACGAGCAGCTTTGACTGGTATTGCTAAACCGATTGATCGAGAATTGATTATTGCTTATGAGCCGATCTGGGCGATTGGCACTGGTCAATCTAGTACTCCTGAGCAAGCTCAAGCTATGCATCAGTTTATTCGTCAAGAATTGCAGAATTTAGGCTATATGGATAGTCGCTTGTTATATGGTGGTAGTGTTAAGCCAGATAATGCGACTAGTCTATTGGCAATGACCGATATTGATGGATTATTAGTTGGTGGCGCTAGTTTATCGGCCGAGAGCTTTTGGTCAATAGTTTACGCTTAATCAAAACTATGTTATTGATTTGGTTTAGTCTTATTTTAATAATGATTGCTGTGGTGGTGTTGTTTTTTATTTTCTTGCATAAGATGCCAATTTTAGCCAATATTGATGTAGATAATTTGCCAGCTGAACGTGAAGCAGCTAAGAAACAGGCTATTATTGCTGAGCGAATCAATCGTCAATTAGCTCAACATGGTTGGTGGTGGCGTAGTTTATTAGGACCAATTTATCAGCGGCTGAAAGATTTTTTTTGGCAAATTTATGGACAATTACATAATTTAAAGCGTCAACAAACTAAAGTTCGATTACAGGCTCAGGGTTTAAATTGGCAGCGGGCTAAACAATTATTAACCGATGCTGAAGAATTTTTAGCCAAAGGTGAAGCGGCTGAGGCTGAACGGTTAGCCCTGGAATCATTAGAACTAGATAAACGACAAATTGATGGCTTTGCTGTTTTAGCCGAGGCTTATCAAGATCAAAAAAAATATCAAGAAGCTGAAGAAACCTGGCTTTATGTGGTTAAAAGATTGAGTCAAAAATATTTAGCTGAGCAATCACGTGGTCGAATTGAGGCTAAAGAAACTGGTCGACAATTGGCTGAATATCAATGCTCGTTGGGTCAATTGTGTTTGCGCAATGAACATTTAGAACGAGCCGACCAATGTTTAAAGCAGGCTCTTAAATTAGAGCCAAAGAATCCGCGTTATCTTGACACTCGGTTGGAAATTAGTATAATGAGAAAAGATCGGGTTACGGCGGTGACTGTTTTTGATACTTTAGCCGAAGTCGATCCAGATAATGGTAGTTTAGCCGATTACCGTCAGCAAATTCGCCAGTTATAAGATTATTTTGCCGTCGTAGCTCAGTTGGTAGAGCGCTTCCATGGTAAGGAAGAGGTCTCGGGTTCGAATCCCGACGACGGCTCCATTAAAACAGGCCGCTGAGGTCTGTTTTTTAAAATTTGTGCTTGTGTGGACAATTGTTTTAACATTAACTGCCGTTGTTTGGGCTTATGTCGGTCATTTAGCCACTTTTTATTGGACTGGTTTGGGTTTGACTCGTTGGTCTTATTTGCCAGATTTAATTGTTCTGTGGTTATTGGTTTTAATTCGTCGACCATTTAGTCGTCGTTCGAGCTGGTTAATAATTGAACAAGGTTTATTGGCTAGTTATTTTTATATTAGTCAAATTATTAAACTACGGTTTTTTGGCTGGCCGTTGATGCCTAGTGATTTTTCAGCGGCTAGTAGTTTTTGGCGTATTCTAGGTAAGATTGGCTGGTGGTGGCAGTTAGCTCTGGTTGCTCCATTATTATTATGGCTAGTTATTATTATTTTGAATTGGCGTTGGCCAAGGTCACGAGTTTGGTTTGGCTTGGCAGTGACTGTTTTAACTATAATTACTCTATGTCGTTATCCAGCTCAACCGTTGATAGTTTTAGATAAAATTTTTGGTAATTCTTATTGGGATCAAAAAACTAATTATGCTCAGCGTGGTCCTTGGCTTTATCTATTGCAAGAAGGTTGGCGTCAGCACTTAGCTTTTCAAATACCGCAGCAAGCTGCGGTTCAGCAAGCAGTAACAGAATTAAATTATAAGCCAGTCAAGTCGGCGATAGCTAATAATTCACAACCCAATATTTATTTGATTGTGGTTGAATCTTTGTGGTCGATTAATTTGCCAGCCCTGCAATTTAATCGTTCACCTTGGGCCGATAATTGGCAAGCCTTGGCCAACCATGGCTCGGGTCAGGGTCTTAGTCCAACTTTCGGTGGTAAGACGGCTAACGCCGAATTTGAGCTACTCTGTGGCTGGCCCAATGTTCAGGCCGGTACCATTTTTAATGGTGGGATCAAATATCAGGCACCCTGTTTGCCTAATTATTTAAAGCAATTAGGTTACCAGACCGCTGCTTTTCATGCTAATGTACCGGCTTTTTGGAATCGGCAAAATGTCTATCCTTTACTTGGTTTTGATCATTTCTATAGTTTAGCTGATTATCGTCAAGACGACATGAATGGTGAATTTATGGCTGATAGTAGTTTTTATCAGCAAACATTAGATAAGATTAAAGCCAAAGATAAAACTAAACCTAGTTTTAATTATTTATTAACTTATTCTAGTCATTTAGGTTATCCGCTCAATGCTAGTCGGCCAGTAATTATTAGTACTACACCGACCATTGCCACTGTAGCCGAACGTTATTTTAATTCTATTTATTATACCACCAAAGAATTAGCTGATTTTATAGACCAACTCAAAGAGGTTGATCCATCAGCTTTGGTTATAGTGGTTGGTGATCATTGGCCGTTTTTAGGTGATAATAATTTAGGCTATCGTCAAGGCGGTTGGTGGCCGGACGGGGAGTTAAACGCTGAACAGATTTGGCAAAGGTCAATTACCCCGCTATGGGCTCGTCAGGGCGATGATTATTGGCTCAAAGATCGACAACTGGCCTTTTACCAACTGCCCGATGCTCTTTGGCAACAACTGGGCTGGCCTAATAGTCCGTTTGCTATTTGGTCAGCTAGTTCTAGTGCTAGTTGGCGGCCGTTAGATTCGTTGGGTGAACCGGGAGTAATTAAGAGTCAAGCCGGGGAATATCAATTTTGTTATCCTGAGTCTAACGACAGTCAATGTTCAATAATTAATCGTCAACATCAGGCGGCTCAGACCTTGATTTTAGATATTTTTAGTGGTCGACGTTATAGTCAATTTAGCATTGACGAAGCCAATTGATTATGCTAATTTAGGGATACGGCGCTTGCGCCTAGTTTTTGGGTCGGTACCAAAGCGGTCAACTGGGGCAGACTGTAAATCTGCTGGCTTATGTCTTCGTAGGTTCGAATCCTACCCGGCCCACCACTTTATTCTCATTTATTTTTAAGTTTATTTTATGTCAAATTTTGGACCAAAAACTACTAAAAATTTGCAAGATGCTTTGGCTGGAGAATCGATAGCTCGTAATAAATACAATTATTTTGCTTCGGTGGCTCGTAAGGCCGGTTATGTCCAGATTGCTAATATTTTTGAAGAAAGTGCTAGTAATGAAAAAGAGCATGCCAAGCTTTGGGCCAAGGCCCTGGGTTTGATTAGTGATACTGCTACCAATTTACAAGCAGCGGTTAGTGGTGAGAATTATGAGAATCAGATTATGTATCCTAAAATGGCTGAAGAAGCTGAGGAGGAAGGACATAGTGAAGTAGCTGAAGCTTTTCGTAAAGTTGGTGAG
>Ga0172382_10001523_pt1 | contig 41288 bp, 37 predicted proteins | sample Leawel138RmetaG_FD_122245 | JGI IMG/M metagenome (GOLD analysis project Ga0172382, IMG submission 122245) | Leachate microbial communities from a municipal landfill in Southern Ontario, Canada - Leachate well 138R metaG | ecosystem: Engineered > Solid waste > Landfill > Unclassified | place...
AAGTAATTCCTAAAATAAAATAACGGTTTAGAAAGAAAAACACTCCTGTTATTTCCAAAATAAAACGGAAAAAAGTAATTACATTAGGATTAAAGTCAAAATAAACAAAAGGAACGGCAAAAATATCCCCAAGGGGACGCATTACGTATTTAGACCACAAATTGCATTTTGTCTTTTTTGCGGTTCTGCGAATCTTTTCTAAAGATAAGGAAAGCGTCATTTATATAATTTTCATTATGGAATTAATTGCCCTATTTTTAAATCCCACTCTTTGGGATAAAACTTCTCAAGACCGGCTCCCGGATGAAGCGTTATTTCTCCGAATATCGGCTTTTTAGCATCATAAAGGTCAATTCTTAAAAAGGGCTCTCCCTGTGACAACTTTTCAGCTATTTCAATCATTTTTGAAAAACAGGCCGGTTTTTTTACTTTTTTATCATACAAAAACCTGCGCAATCTGACATTTAAAAGATTAAAGTCGCGGTCAAACAAAAGACGGGAATGATTTGAAAAACGATTGAAATCAATTTGGAAGATTTTAACTTTTCCGTTAAAGCAAAAAAATTTGTAATCTAAGGGAACATTGTCGTTTTCTTCTTTTCCTTCTAAATATTCCTCAACAAGAATAGAAGGGTTAATCCACCTGTATTGCCATTCACCTCTGTATAAAGAATGGTCTATATCAAGCCATCTTTTAACTTCTTTATTTGCTTTTTCCCAATCAAAATTATCTTTATCTTTAACAAAAATAATCTGACTTGAGGCATGGTTTGATTTTATAACAAATTTTTTAGGAAGCTTTTCTTTTTCAATATCTCTTAGATTTTTTCCCGTCCAGTAAACTTTAGTTAAAAAATCTTCTCCAATTTTGTCTGCCACATAATTTCTAACAGCAATTTTATCTGCGAAAATAATATGCCTTTTTTTTCTGTAAAAAAGCTTATTTCTTTGGATTTTTTCATTAAAGGTCTTTGGGAAAAAAATATTCGGAAAACATTTAAATTGTTTTTTGTATTTTCGCATAATGCTTATAAAATCAAACGGCCACAAAAAAGCATCTATTAATATCTTTCCTGCCGATATTTTTCCTAGTTTACTCTTTTTTAAAGAAATAATCGCAAATCTTAAAAAATCAAAAACAAAAGAACTTCCAGTTTCCAATATTTCTTTTGTCTTTAAGGGATTTGAAAAAAAAGCCCTAATAAGGAGAAAAAAAGCCAGATTTTTATTGTAACTGAATGCTCTTTTTGACCATCTAAGGTTGCTATTAAAGAATATCGCCCTTTTCTTTGATTTTGACAATCCTTTTATTTCTTTGATTACCGCCTTTCGAGCTTCAATGGCAAATTTCGCTTTTTTTTTAATGGGAAGCGAACTCCATATCCCTCCTTTATGAAGGCGGTAAACCGCCATAATTTCGTTTGAAAAATATATTTTTCCGTTTTCTGCGGTAAATACAAGCAAGGGCCAATCTCCTTGAATTAAGAAAGAGGAAACTCTCTCTACTTTTTTAAATGGAATCATACTTCTTCTTATCATTACAGAACACGCAAAAAGATAATTCCTTTCCAAAATATCAAAAATATTTCCTATTTCTTTTTCTTCTTTCGAAAATTTAGAAAATAAATGTTGTTTTTCTTCATCAATATACTCAATTCTATGAGCGGCAATCGCAATTGAATCGTCTTTTTCCATTACATCAGCTTGTTTTTGCAGTTTATAAGGAGAGGTCCAATAGTCGTCTCCTTCGCATATTGCAATATATTTTCCCCTTGCTCTTCTCATACACCGAGTCGTGTTTGCCTTTTCTTTAACATTATAATCTGCAGTTATTACACGGATTTTTTGAGGATATTTTTTAGCATAATCAAAAACTATTTCACGGGTTTTATCGGTACTAAAATCCTCCCCTATTATTATTTCAAAAGGAAAATTCACTTTCTGCATCAAAACACCTTCAATACATTTTTTTATGTAAGATCCGTGCTGATACGTAATTATATGGACCGTAACAAGCGGCTTTGGAATAGATTCAAGGACACGATTTGGCAATTCATAGGAATCTTTTACTCCTTTCTCTATTCTGCCGTTGTCAATTTTCATTTTCCTTCTTCTTTGCCACTTTCCTTAAAAACTGGAAAATATCCGGCTCCTTAACAATAATTTTAAATATGTTTTCTATAAAATCCCCTCCGGCATACCCTATCACAACGGCAAAACTTAAAGGAAGAGTTTCCATTCCAAGAAAAGATACCCCTAAATCTTTAGTAATCCAGGCACAGATAAGCCCGATTAGCCCTGAACCACTTAAAGTAATACCTAAATAAAGAGGGTTTAGCTTAACATCTTTATAGGATTGACTGTATTTTATAATTCCAACTCCCCCTCTTATTATTCCTCCTAAAAAACCCGCTAAGAAAAATAAATACATTTGTTTTTTAAAACGCCTTTTTTTCTTTTTCAAAAGGCCCTTCTTTAATTAATTTAAAAACTCCCCATAATGAGCCGATACCATACCCAAAATGGCGAATTGCAAAAACCAAAATCATTATCGAAAAATATTTCAAATCTTTTTCTCTGACCGCTATCTTAAGAGAAAAAAAAGATGAAAACAAAAGATAAGAAACAATTGTAAATTGGAATAAAAAGGTAAAAAAAACAAAATCAAGCAAATAAAAAATAAAAGAAACAGAAAGAATTAAAATGAAAATAAGAGGAATGTAATGCCTGAATTTCAAGGGAATTTTGACAAATTTCAAGGGGTAAATCGCCCAAAAACCGTCTTTAAAATTATGCTTGAAAAAATCTATTAAATTATCTTTGGGATAATAATAAGCAATTATATCGGGAGAAAGAAGAATTTTCCCTCCTGCTCTTTTTAGGCGCATATTAAATTCCATATCCTGGCTGCGGATAAGATTCTCGTTAAATAATCCTATTTTATTAAAAACCTCTTTTTTATAGCAGCCGCCAAAAACAGTATCAACAAATTTCGGCTTGGTTGCTCCTGTTCTGAAAGCGGAATTCCCCGCTCCAAAAAAAGAAGAAAGGGAAAAAGCAATAGCTTTGGCAATCAAGGTATCTTTTTTGGGAATCGTTTTTAATATTCCTCCGACATTATCAGCTTTATATTCTTCTAAATATTTAAGACACTTTAAGATATAATCTTTATCATATTTTGTATGCGAACCGGCAATAGTTATTATGTCCCCCTTTGAATTTTTAATTCCCAAATTTAAAGCAAAAGGAGTAAATTTATTTTTATTGTCAATTAACTTTATAAAAGGATATTTTTCAGAATATTCCCTTGCAATTTCTCTTGTTTTGTCAGTTGACATTCCGTCAATTACCAAAATCTCCATTTTATCTTTGGGATAATTCTGCTTTAAAAAAGAATCAAGACATTTTGAAATAAATTTCTCTTCGTTTCTGCAAGGAATTATTATTGAAACAAATGATTGGGACATTTTTAAAAAATTAAAATTTATTTAATATATTTGCAAATTTTTTAACCATTTCCAGTTCGTTGTATTTTTCAATCTTCTTTAAGTTTCCATTATAGCTTACTTTGCCATTTTTTAAATATTCAAAATAATGCAGTTTAAGGGCTTCTTTTATTTCTTCAATATCCAAAGCATCTATGCCTGCTTTTGTCTCTTCAAGCAAATCTGAAATAACATCTTTTGATCCTCCTGTAGTTAAAATAGGCCTTTTAGAGGCAAAATATTCAAATATTTTCCCCGCGCAAATTCCTTTTTCTTTAGGGTCTTCCCATTTTAACAAAAGTAAAACCTGTGATTCTTTTTGTTTCTGAACTGATGTTTCAATGTCTACAGTTCCATATTGCCTAACAATATCAGAAAGACCGTTTTCAATGATCATTTCTTCAATCCATTCTGTTTTTGGGCCGAAAAATCTTACTTTCACATTATACGGGTTAATAACTTTTTTATCAATCAAATCTCTTAACGCTAAAAACAATTTTAAAGGAGTTCTCTTTTCTTTATAAAAAGTTCCAGTATAAGTAATTGTAAATTCATTTGTCAACTTAGAGGAGTTTGAATTAAAAGTTTTAATGTCAAATCCGCTGGGAATTGCATAAATTTCTTTTTTCTTATGCAACTTAGAAAGTTTTTCTGCCAAAGGATTTGAAACTGTGATTAAAGCATCTGCAAAAAAAAGCGTTTTTATTTCCATTCTTTTATCAGCCAATTTTCTTAATGTTCCATGGCTATAATTGCAATTCTGCGACCATAAATCGGGAAAATCGGCAATCCAAGGAACATTGTATTTTACTTTCAGCTTTTTAGCAATAAAGTGGCTACTAATAGGATAAATGCTGATTATAGCGTCTATTTTTTCTTTTTTAAAAAGTAATTTCGCTTCTCTAAAAGCAGGATATTTAAAGTATTTATTTTTATCAGGGTAAGTTACAATTTCGCTGGCATATTTTAAAATTTTTTTCTTAATATATCTAAGCACTGCTTTTAAAAAAAGATGTATCCTTTTGATTTTAGAATCTTCTTTTTTATTAAAATCAATTTTCGGACCAATAAAGCATGCTTCTTTATAATCTACTTCTATGTATCTGACTTTAAAATCCGGTTTTTGAGAAATAGACCCGGTTAAAATAACAGGACTCCACCCGAACTCTTTTAAACATTTAGCAAGAGAAGTTATCCGACGGCTTCCTTTCCTATAGGGCCAAAAATTTCCTATAATCAAAACTTTTTTCATAATTGGCCGAATTTTTTAAGAATAGCTTTTACAATTCTTTTTGACGCCTTTCCGTCCCAGTAATTTATTTTCTTCTTCTTTTTTCCGTTTCCTTTTAAAATATTACCTATTTCATAGAGAATTTTTTCTTTTTTTATCCCTACAACAGTATTGGTTCCAACTTCTTCTGTTATTGGTCTTTCAGTATTTTTTCTGAGAGTTAAACAGGGAATATTTAAAAAAGATGATTCTTCCTGCACTCCCCCGGAATCGGTCATTACAAAACTAGCAAACATAATTAAATTTAGCATTTTTAAATAACTTACGGGAGGCAAAACAATCAAATTTTCCATTTTTTCAATTTTTAAACTAGGGAAAAAGTTTTTTATTGTCTTTTTTGTTCCGGGATGAACGGGCCAAACAACTTTTATTGATTTTTGGACTTCTTCTATAATGGCTATAAATTCTTTTAATAACTTTTTATTATAAATTGCTTCAGCTCTGTGAAAAGTCAAAAGGCAGTATTCTTTTTCCTTTAAATCCAAATTTTTAACGAAATTCTCTTTTTCTATCCTTTTCTTTTGTTTTATAAGAGTATCTATTATTGTGTTTCCCACATAATAAATATTCTTTTTTAAAATCCCTTCCGAAAGAAGATTTTTAATCCCGCTTGGCTCGGTAACGAATAAAATATCGGAAACATGGTCTGTAAGGCGCCTGTTTATTTCTTCCTGCATCATTTTATCAAAAGAGCGAAGACCTGATTCTATGTGAGCAATGGGAATATGTAATTTTACGGCCGCAAGAGCCCCTGATAATGTTGAATTCACATCACCAATTACAACAACCAAGTTTGGCTTTTCTTTAAGAATAATCGGCTCCAACCTTCTCATCATAGTTGCCGTTTGTAAAACGTTGCTTTTTGAGCCTACTTTTAAATTATAGTCAGGCAAGGGAATCTTTAATTCATCAAAAAAGATTTTTGACATCTCATGGTCATAATGCTGTCCAGTATGCACTAAAACCAACTTTATACTATTGTATTTTCCTATTTCTTCAATCAAGGATGCAATTTTTATAAAATTAGGACGAGCACCCGCTATCAACAATAATTTAAATTTTGATTCCATGCGATATATGTGTCGTTTTCCTTGTTAAAAATATGGTCTAACAATTTTTCTTTAAATTATCACAAACATATTTTATTTCTTCTCTTGTTATATTGTTATAAAAAGGCAAAGCAATTATCAAATCCGATACTTTTTCAGTTACGGGAAAATCCCCTCTTTTGTAGCCAAACATATCAACATAGAAGGGCTCCAAATGTATAGGAGGAAAATAATTTTTGGAGACAATTCCTTTTTTATCAAGCTTTTTCATTATTTTGTCTCTGTCTTTCTTGTTGAATTTGTTTGAATTTAACCTAATTGCATAAACAAACCAGCTCATTTTAACATTATCTGCGACATATGGAATTTCTATTCCTTCTATTTTCCTTAAGATGCGATTGTAAAGATTCGCCGCTTTTTCTCTTTTTTTTAAAATCTCATTAATTCTTTCTAGCTGAGAAACGCCAAGAGCGGCATTCAATTCGCTCATTCTGTAATTATACCCCATTCTTAAATAAGAGAGTTGTTCTTTTTTTTCATCCTTTCCCTGATTTCTCATGCTTTTGCACAATTTTGCTATTTTTTGATTGTTTGTCACAATCATTCCCCCTTCGCCGGTTGTAATTTGCTTATTGGGATAAAAGGCGAATACTCCGGCATCTTTAAACGTTCCGGATTTTTTCCCTTTATACATTCCCCCTATTGCTTCACAAGCGTCTTCTATAACATAAAGATTGTGTTTTCTTGCAATTTTCATAATCTTATCCATCTTACAGGTCTGTCCGAAAACATGAACTACTAGTATGGCTTTTGTTTTCTTTGTAATTTTTTCTTCTATTTTATCGGCATTAATACATAATGTCTTTTCGTCAATATCAACAAAAACGGGCTTTGCTTTTTCAAAAAGAATGCAATTTGAAGATGCGATAAAGCTAAAAGAAGATGTAATTACCTCGTCTTTTTCCTTAATGCCAAGCGACTTTATAACAAGATGCAATCCGGATGTTCCAGAATTTACGGCTATGGCATACTTTGTTTTGGTGTAACTTGCCATTTTCTTTTCAAACTCTTTTATTTTCGGACCAAAAGACAAGCTTGTTGTTTTTAAGACATTTTCAACTGCTTTTCTGTCTTTCTTTGTTATTTCCGGTCTGGATAAAGGAATTTTTTTATCCATATTTTTTCAGTTCCTCCTTGCTTAATTTCTTTACAATTTTTGCCGGCACGCCAAAAGCCATTGTATCTTTGGGGATATTCTTATTTACAAAACTATAGGCGCCGACAACCGCATTTTCTCCAATAGTAACACCTGGCATTATCAGGCAATAAGCCCCTATTTTACAGTTTTTCTTCAAAATAACTTCTCCTTGCTTATTATCAACGGTAGATATCGAATAAATAGAACAATGAGATCCGATTTGAACATCATTTTCAATAATAACGCCATTTTTAGCGTTGATATAGGTAAAAGCGCCAATGTCCGTTTTATTCCCCATTTTCAGATTCTTTTTATACCAAACAACCCAGTTCCATTTTGTGAGTTTCCCTTCTTTTATTTCCGGCATTTTCCAAATTTTAAATCTGTTTTTCATATTTTTCCGTAAACCTCATTTTATCCCTTTTTTGGTAAAACGTAAACAGCGTCTTAGATTATCATAGATTATGAAAGAAGAGAAAAATAATGAAAATTTTACAATTTTTAACATCCGATTTCTTTTTGGTTTTTTGAAACAAAGCTCTTTGAATAATTTTTCATATTCAAAAACCATTCTTTGATAATTAAAATTATTTTCAAGCTGTTTATAGCCGGAGATTGCCATTTCTTTAGCAAGTCCGAGATTATTAAGAAGAACTTCTATCTTTTTAGCAAGAGAATAAGAATTTTCTTTTTCAAAGAGAAAGCCCGATTTTCCGTCAATAATCATTTCTTTTATCGGATCAATATCAGAAGCGATATTTGGCGTCATTTTAGACATCGCTTCAATAATAACCATGGGACATCCCTCTGTTTTAGTAGGCAAGACATGGATATAGAAAGAACCCATCAAAGACAAAGCGTCTTCTCTTTCTCCTAGAAAATAGACATTTTTTTCTACTCCTATTTTTTTTGCATAATCTTGAAAATACTTTTCGTATCTCCCTCCATGTATATCAGAACCAACTATGGCAAATTTTACAAAATCAAACTTTTGACAAATTATTTTTGCTGCATCAAGAAAAACCTTGTGGCCCTTGGAATGAAAAGCGTAAAAATAGGCAACCATTCCTATAATCCTTGTTTCAAGTTTTAATCCTAGTTCTTTATGAAGATAAAGTTTATCAGTAGAAATATTCCCTATTTTTTTAAAATCTATTCCGTTATAAATGGTTTTTACGTTGGTTTTTTTAGAGTTTGATATAAAGTAATTTTTAACAGAATTTGATACGCACACGGTAAAATCATCAATATATCCGGTAATATTTTCATTTTTCATTTCAAAACCATGAATAGTAGAAACAATAATTGTCTTTTTTGAAAACAGTGACGCTATCCTTCCGTAAAATCTTGCATTTGCCAAATTAAAGTTTATTACATCAAAAGAATGCCTATTGATAAGCATTACAAAGGAAATAATAATTTTCATTATCTTTGGAATTCTGCTAATGCGTGAAAAAAGAGGATTAAATGATATATCAATGATATGGACAAAAATACCAATATCTCGCATTTTTTTGCAGTCCGGATGCTCCCTGTTAACGAGAATATGAACATCGTGGCCTATTTCTTTAAGGCCTACTGCTAGAGGTTTTATTGAAGTAAGCTTGGGGTATGATTTTACGAGAAGTATTTTCATTCCTATTCTATCCAATTTTTACTTTTTCACTAATTTTTTATATAATATTCCCCTATCAACTTTTTTGCTATTATCAGAGGATTATGATGAAGCTCAACAAATTTTCTTCCTTTCTTTCCAAGAATTTCTCTTTGATCTAAATTTTCAATAAGATGTTTTAATTTATCGTAAAGATTATTCGGATTAGCATTTATTATAGGAATATCATCTGCAAAATAAACAAATGGAAATAAATCTTCATTAAGATAAGAAACAACCGGCTTTTCTAGCGCCATTGCCTCCACGGCAAATCCCCCATACCATCCAATCAAAATCTGGTCAATGACAATGTCGGCCTCTTTGCAAAATTCTCTTAATTTGTTATTTTCTGTATTTTCAATTATTTTTAATTCAACAGGATAACCATTTTCTTTCAATTTCAAAATCGCCTCCGTTACATATTTTGTTCCCTTTATTCCCCTGTTGCTTGGAGCATGCAAAATAACTATTTTGTCCTTTTTTTGATGATTAGAAACAAAATTCCACTTTTCAAGGTCAACGCTTCCATATGGAATCATTTCCGAAGAAGGAGAAATTAATTTCAAATCGGGATTTAAAATAAATGTTTTATTGGCGAAAAAAAGAATATATTTTAATCTTAAAAAACGAAAAAAATCAAAAATTCTACTGTGTTTTATGGTTTTACAATTCTTATAAATATCTATCTTGAAATGTTTCTTAAAATAATATCGTCTTCTTATATCAGATCCCTGAAATGTAAAAAAAAGCTTTTTCCCTAAAATTTTTAAAATTGGCAAATCTAAAGAAAAAGGCAAAATGGTTCTGGCGTAATAAAAGTGAAATACGTCGTACTTTCTAATTGCTTTTAAAAAAAATAAAAAGATAATAACGAATCTTGCAATAAAATTCTTTTTATCCAAATTCAAACTATGACTATCTGAATAATCGATTAAAGAGTTTTCAAAAATTACGCAATCGCTATCGTATCCTAATTTTCTTTCGGCTTTAGAAATATTCCATGATAATCCAGCTACATTAACAGGACAATGTAAGATTCTTAATTTTTTGTTCATTTTACCAAATGCTTTTATAAATTGCGTCAAATCTCTGGCCCACTTTTTCCAAAGAATAAACTTTTTCGACATATTCCCTTCCTTTCTTGCCTAATTCTTGTCTTAAGTTCTTATCCTTAATCAGCATTACAAGATTATCATAAAGGTTATCCAAAGAAGTATTTACAATGGGGCACTCTGCCCAGGAAGGAAGATACTCTTTCTTTGCCAGATAGCTTAAAACCGGTTTTCCAAGCGCCATCGCCTCAATTGCAAAATAACCATGAGAGCCGCCAAGGAATTGTTCGGCTATAATATCGGCTTTTTTATATAATTCTCTCGCCTCTTTATTTGTTGTTTTTTCTATAAAAATATACTCTATTTGATAACCTTCTTTTTTTAATCGTTTAATTGCTTCTATTAAAAAACGAGTCCCTTTGTATTTTTTCTGGTTTGTGGCATGGAGAATAACAATCTTTTTATTATTGGTTTCATAAACCGGCTTCCACTCTTTAGTATCAACAGACCAGTAAAACACGTCATTTTTTGAACCTGGAGTATATTCAATCATGTCATAAGCCGAAATTGATACAGTGGCATATTTAAGAACATGGTTCACTCTTTTTTCTATTTTTAAATCAGGGCCGATTTCTTTTAAAATTTCCTCGTGAGAATAATCAAAATAAAAATGATATTTTCCCAAATTCCTTGTAATTTTTTCAGTTCTTACATCAGAGCCATAAGCGCAAATTATTGTTTTTTTACCCATTAATTTTAAAATTGGCAACTCTAAAAAGTGAGCTATTCCTGAAGGGAAAAATAGCCCCTGATTGTAAAAAAAATGAAATATATCATATTTCAAAACAGCCCAAAAAAATACTAAAAGATGAGGAACAAAAAGATAGAAAATCCGATTTTTAAATATTTTTTCCAGATTATAATCAAATAAAGAAGATTCTGTAATGATATAATTTTTATAAACCAATGTATCACTTTTATACCCAAATAACCTATCTGCCTTGGAATTATAATGAATACTTATAATCGGCATTGGGGCCCAAAGAATCCTGGGCTTTTTTAAAAAATACTTTCTTAAAAATTTATCAAGCCAAAGAAAAGGCATTAAAATAAAAAATAAAGGCAAAAACAAAACAAAAATCAATCCTTGATAACTTCCATATAAAAAGCTTTCTAGTTTTTTAAGATTGCTCATTCAACTATCTTCTGCTTAATTTTATTTTCAAAAAGAGGGTGCTTAATCTTTGGCATACTGTTATTATAAGCTGACTTTAAAGGATGAAATAAATTAATTAAATCAATATCCTTACCTTCAATAATTTTTTTATAAACATTAGAAAATATATATTGAGACGTTTTATAAGAATGATATTTTTCTACATATTTTCTTCCCGCTTCTCCCAGTTCTTTACGAAGAGAAGGATTTTCTACCAGTAAACGAAGATTGTCTTTAATATTTTCCGGAGAAGTGGAAAGAATAGGACACTCATCAAGAAAACTATATCTTCTAAACAATCTTGTATAGCTTTCATTTTCCAAATTAGACATTACAGGAAGGCCAGAAGCCATTCCTTCTGTTGCACTAAGGGCATATCCAGTAATAAACTGTTCAGCCAAAACATCCACTTCTTGCATAATTTTCTTGACTCTTTCATTGGAGCTTTTTTCAATCAAAACTAAATCAACTTTTAGTCCTTCTTTTTTTAATTCTTCTACTGCTTTAATTAAAAATTCCGTACCTTTAAATCCTCTATGATTCGGAGTATGTAATACCTTAACAACACCATTCTTTCCATTTTTTTCCGAATAATTTGTTTTCTTTTTCCACTCATTAATATCAATACATAAATGGCTTGGAGTAACAACGTCCCATCTTGCCATGCCATCGGTCATCACTCCGCAAATAATACAATCAGCATTTTTATTCCAATATTTTACCCATTTTTCAATTTGTGCTTCACTTTTTACCAACATAGGGTAATTTATAAGCAAAGCGTTTCTAAGGGAAATATCAGTAATTTTTGAATACATATAAGCATCAGATCCGTAAGTTAAAATAACTGTCTTTATTTTAAACAAACGATATAGAAATGCCTCAAAACGCCAAAGAGAAGTATATCCTAAAACACCTCCGGAAAAAGGCATGTGAATAACTTTGGCATTTCTAACAATATAAAGTAAAGCAAAAAAATGGCCAAAGCCATACCTTAATTTAAAAGGAAGAAATTTAGGCAAAAAATCATCAAAGAAAATATCAAAATCTTCTCTTTTGTTAATATGAGAATGGCTTGTCATTAGTGTTTTTGAATCCCATCCTATTTCTTTCATCGCTAAAGACCAATACTTATTATTAATAATAGGCATTGGCCCCCAAATTAACTTTTTTCTTTTTTTAGGGATAAAAAAACATATTAAAATTACAAACGGACCTAAAAATAGAAAAAAGGTTTTATATAATAATATTTTTTTCATTTTAAAATTAAATTTATTTTTCCAATTTCCAATCTGTTATTATAATATAAGAATCATTAGTTACTATTTTTATTTTTTTCTTATTTTCATTTAAAATAGTTCCTGGTTTTTTATGATATTTTTTTGTTTTTTTGGGAAATTTAGCTTTCCATATTTTTATTTTCTGGCCAACATTATTATAGAAAAAAGCACCAGGATAAGGTTTAGTTTGGGCTCTTATGAAATTATATATTTCCGAGGATTTCCTGTTCCAGTTTATTTCTCCGTCTTCGGGAGTTCTTTGAGGAAAATATGTTGCCTTTGACTCGTCCTGTTTTATCTTCTGAGCTTTTTTCCTTTTAATTAAAGGAATACTTCTTTCAAGTATTTTCAAAGCTTTCTTCTCCGCTTTCTCATAAACCGTTTTAATCGTATCTTTTTGGGTAATCAAAAATTTCTTTTGAGCAATAATATCGCCATTATCTACTCCTTCGGCAAAATAAAAAAAACTAACTCCACTTTCTTTTTCTCCATTTATAATAGCCCAAACAAGAGGAGCTCCTCCTCTATATTTTGGCAATAAAGAGTTATGGATACCAACACACCCTAATTTAGGAATATCCATTATTCTTTTTGGAATCATATAATACCATCCTATTACTAGAATTAAATCTGGATTTAAATTCCTGATTTGATCTTCATATTCTTTCATTTTTCCAGTAATTTCAACAAAAGGAACATTGAATTTCTTTGCAATTCCTCTAAAACTTTTGTGATTGAAATTCTTAACCGGGTTTTTAGAATAGGAAATATTGAATTTTTCAGGGATTGAAAAAATAGCAACAACATCTTCCTTCATTTCAAAAATCTTCTCCAGACAACTGAATCCAAATTTACTGGCTCCCATAAAAATTATTCTCATATTCTTTTAGCTTAATTCTTATCAATAAATACCCTATTCCACTCTTCAAAACAAAGCAAAGACCAAATAAAAAGCCGGCGATTCTTATTTCCTTCCAAATGCTCTTTAATCAGTTTTGAAGCAGAATTATAATCAAAAAAATCGTAAATTCTGGCATTCTTTTTTAAAAGCATTTCTCTGACATAATCAATGCTTTCCCCTTTAAACCAGCTGGCATCGGGACCGCTAAATCCCTGCTTTTTCCCGTTTACCATATCGCCATTTACATATTTATTAAGTGTCTTTCTTAAAATAACCTTTCCGTCTCCCGAATATTCTTTTCTTTTCAATATGCTGTCCTCATCTACGTTAAGAACGTTTTTGATATTTTTCAATTTGAATTTAACCGGAATTTTCATCGCAAAATCAACAAGATCATTATCAAGAAAAGGCACTCTAGTTTCAAGTCCGTAAGCCATACTAAGCTTGTCTTCAACAAGAAGAAGACCGTGTAAAAATGTTTTTGCTTCAAAATACAAAGAGTTTCTAATAAAATCCTCCGGCCTTTCTATCTTTTCATCTTTTTTACTGAAAACTCCCCTAAAAATATCTTCTGTCCAAACATTTTTGATTTCTTTTGAAACAGGAGAAAAAAGTTTCTTTAAGGAAGAATTGGGAACAATCCTTTGCCAGTATTTATAATACTCTTTAATATATTCATCAAATGTCTTGCTTTTTAATGTTCTGTAATATCTCCATGGATATCCTGCAAAAAGTTCATCTCCTCCCGCTCCCGAAAGACAGACCTTAACAAATTTTGAAGCAAGCTTTGAAGCATAAAAATTAGGATAGCTTTGTCCAACTCTTAAATCTTCCAGATGCCAAACCAAATCAGGCAGACATCTTTGCATATCTCCAGATTTTAAAACCATCTCATAATGCTCAGTTTTATACAAGTAAGAGATGTGTTCCGCTCCCTTTCTTTCATCAAAAGAAAGCTCCATTCCGGAAGCCGAAGAAAGGTCAAATCCAACACAAAATGTTTTCAGGTTAGGAATAAGCCCTGATGCAACTGCAACAACCGAACCCGTATCAACCCCACCACTTAAATAAGAGCCTATCTCAACGTCAGAAATAAGCTGCCTTTTAACCGCCTGACTAAATAATCTGTCTATTTCCTCTATGCACTCCTTTTCGTTCTTTATTCCGCTGTCTTCTTTAAAATTAAAATCCCAGTATTTTGAAAAAGTTATTCCTTTTGAAGAAACCTTCATAAAATGCCCCGGTTGAAGGAGTTTTACTCCTTTAAAAAGCGTTTTATAGCTAAAAGTATTTTGGAAAGTAAAATACTCAAGAAGAGTTTCCAAATCAAGTTCTTTTTTAAAAAAAGGATGATTAAAAAAAGATTTTATCTCCGAACCGAAAAGAAAAACTTTATTATTAAGATAGTAATAAAGCGGTTTTATTCCATATCTATCCCTTGCAAGAAAAAGCTCTTTTTTCTTTTTGTCCCAAATTGCAAAAGCAAACATTCCATTGAACATATCAAGGCATTTTTCTTTCCATTCAATATATGAGTAAAGAACAACTTCACTATCGGTTTTTGATTTAAAAGAATATCCTTTCTTTTCAAGTTTTTTCTTTATTTCCCTGAAATTATAGACTTCTCCGTTATAGACAAGAACAAATCTTTTGTCTGAAGAAATAATCGGCTGATCTCCTAAAGAGGAAGTATCTATTATGGCAAGGCGCCTGTGTCCTAAAGAGACAAAATCGTCACTGTAAAAACCTTTTCCGTCAGGTCCTCTATGAGCTATCTCATTTGCCATTTTTTCTAGAACATTTCTATTGGAAGACCCGTATGATCCAGTTATTCCACACATAATTTATTTTTTTGACTTATACCAATCAATATAATTTTTAATCCCTTGTTCTATTTTATATTCCGGCTTGAATCCTATTACTTTTTTTGCTTTGTTATAAGAAAGTTGCATTCTCCTTATATCCCCTGGCGTCTTATCTGATTTTCCGGGCTTTATATCTTTCATTAAATACTTACAGACAAGGTTATATGCTTCTCTTACCGAAGTTTCAATTCCGGTTCCCAGTATAATTTCATCTTTGGTGTTTCCTAAAAAAGCCCTAGTAAGACCGGAAACAACATCCTTTACATAGATAAAGTCCCTTGTCTGATTTCCGTCCCAACAAATAACAGGACTTTTTCCTTTTGAAACCTTATTGACAAACTCGGGAATAAGAGGTTTCCATCCCGGCTTAACTCTCTGTCTTTCTCCGTAAACAGCAGCAAGCCGGCATATCGCAATCGGAACGTTGAATATCTGATTGTATATTTTCATATAGTATTCGGAAACAAGCTTATTAGCATCATAGGGAGTGCTTGGTTTATTTGGATGTTTTTCGTCTATGGGAAGATATTCAGGATCTCCATATATCCCGCTATTGCTGGTAAAAACCACCTTAGCTTTTTTATCCTTGGCAATTTCAAGAATATTAATGGTTCCCTTGGCATTTACCTCCATATCTCTAAAGGGGTCTTTCAAACTCAATGAGCGAGGGAAACAGGCAAGATGGAATATTCCATCAAAATTATGTCCACCAAGAGCCCTTTTTATCTTTTGAAGAGGAGAAGAAACATCTATTTTTATAATCTTTACTTCTTTTTTAATTTCTTCAAGATTATCCATGCTGCCGTTGCTGAAATCATCAAGAATAACGACATTCCCTTTTTCACTAAGAAGCTTTTCTGCAAGATGGGAGCCAATAAATCCTGCCCCGCCTGTTATTAAAAAATTTGATCCTTTTATTTTTGTCATTTTATTTTTCAACTTTTACTCCGATACAAGCATCATCGACATAAAAGTTTAATAATTTTAATTTTTCGTCTTTAACCCATTGTTTAATTTCTTTTTCATCATATCTGAAAGCAGTTTTTGGGGAATACCAGTCAAAATTGACTATCACTGACCTATGAAAACCCCATTCTTCATTGAAGAAGCATTTTAAAAAATTCCAGTATATGAACCGCTGCAAATCACAAGTTCCTTTTTTAATCCCGAGAAGAGGTATATCTTTTGGAATATTTAATTTTACATTTAAACGGGATAATGAACGGCCAAGAAGCGTAATTGCTTCGGAAAACCTGTAACACTCTTTTTGGCTCATTTTTACTGTTTTTTCTCTTATATGTGTATCTGCCAGCTCTCTAAGTAAAGCCTTTTTTTTATAAAGATAGAAGCAGAAAACTCCGCCTTTTTTAAGCCGGCTTAAAAGATGAAGAAAAACTTTATGGGGATTGGAAGTATGATGAAGAACCTGTTCACAAGAAATAAAATCAAAAAAACCTTCAGAAAAAGGAAGCTTTCCGATATCCGCTTGAACGCTAAAAACATTATCTACATTTTTAAAGTTTTCCGACATAAGCAAAGCGCTGTTTTTTGAAAGATCTGCAGTAAAAATCATTCCTTTTTTGTTTTTTTCTGAAAACCATTTTGCTCCCCAACCGCTTCCGCACCCTGCATCAAGAACATTTTTTTTGCTTTTTATAAACTGATTAAAATCCTTATTGTTTTTAAATCCGTATTTCTTTAAATACCATTTTCTCTGGAAGTCCATTTCCGGACCATCAAGGCCGTATTTTTCAACGGAAGGATGAAACCATTTATAATTAAAAGCTTTTTGAGTTTCCTTCTGCAGTTTGCTTAAAAGTTTTTTATCAACCAAACTGGGAATTCCTTCATTTATTGGGAAAGAATGTTTTTTATTTTGACAAATCAAAAGATTAAAATTATCTTTTTTTCTGCTTAACTTTTTGCCACAATGCGGGCAATCAAGATACTGAATATATTTTTCTAATTTATTTTTTGAGTTCATGAAAAAAATATTTTATTTTATTAATGATAAAATCCTGGTCTTTTCTTTTCATTCCTACATAAAGCGGGAGAGTAAGGGTTGTTTTTTCAACAGAAAAAGACAAATTAAAATCTTTTTCATTATAACCATATTTATTCTTATAATAGCTAAGATGAGGAACGCTCTGAGTTCCCGGCCGTGAAGAAATATTATTTCTTATCAAAAATTTAGCTAAATCATTCCTCTTTTCTTTTATTTTTAATATATAAGATTGATAAGTATGGTTAGAATTATTTATGGGAGGAGTTAAAAGATAAGGGACATTTTTAAAAGCTTTGTTATAATTTTCGGCTATTCTTTTTCTCTCTTTTAAGATTAAAGGAAGTTTTTTCATTTGCTCCACTCCTATCGCCGCCTGAATATCAGTCATTCTGTAATTAAAGCCAGCCAAGCTGTGGTCTGGCAAATTAAAGGAATCGCTTTTATGACGCTTGAAATCAGAAACATCGGAGCCATGATCTCTTAAAGATATTAATTTTTCCGCCGTTTTTTTATTATTTGTCACAACCATTCCCCCTTCGCCCGTGGTTATTGCTTTCCTAGGATGAAAGCTAAAACATCCCGTACTGCCGAATGTTCCAACATGCTTTCCTTTGTATTTTGTTCCAAGTGCACAAGCAGCATCTTCTATAATAGAAAGATTATGCTTTTTTGCAATTTTCACTATTTCTGCCATATTGGCGGATAATCCAAAAAGATGAACAGGCATAATTGCTTTTGTATTTTTAGTTATCGCTTTTTCAATTTTAGAAGCGTCTATATTAAAAGTATCCGGCTCTATATCGACAAAAACAGTTTTTGCTTTTTGATTTTCTACTACATTTGCCGTAGCGGCAAAGGTAAAAGACGGAATAATAACTTCATTATCAATTCCAATTCCAAGCGCTTCTAAGGACAAATGAAGCCCCGCCGTACAAGAAGAAACGGCAATAGCATATTTTACTCCAATGTATCTGGCAACCATTTCTTCAAATTCTTTTACTTTATTTCCTTGAACAATCCAGCCAGATTTAATGACTTTTTTTACAGCTTCAATCTCTTTATTATCAAAATACGGTTTAGTTATTGGTATCATATATTATTTCCTAATTCTTCTTTACGCCAGTCAATAATTTTTTTTAAACCTTCTTCTATAGAAACTTTAGGTTCAAACCCTAATATTTTTTTTGCCTTTTCTGAATAACCGAATCTTCTCTTTACTAGCTTTTCATCTCTTGGCTCATAAACTGGCTTTAAATTACTGCCAGTAATTTTTAAAATCATTTCTAATAATTCCTTTAAGCTCGTTTCTTTTCCGCCGGAAACATTAAAGAAATCATTTGTTATATCATTTTCAAGAGCTAAAATATTTGCCTTGGCCACATCGGTAACATAAACCAAATCCAAAGTCGCAGAACCGTCTCCAAAAATAACAGGGGGCTCATTTTTATCAATCTTGTTTAAAAAGTTCATAATAACCATAATATAGGCCGATCGAAAATCCATCCTTGGCCCGTAAACATTAAGATAACGAAAAGCAACATAGTCCAGTCCATATTTCTTCCAAAAAGCTCTTAAAATCTGCTCTTCTGCAATTTTAGTAGCTCCATAAAAAAGAGTATTATTGAAAGGGTGGCTTTCATCCGTAGGAAAATATGTTCCATCTCCGTAAACAGATGAAGAAGATGCAGCGATAATTTTTTTAACCTTATTTTCAACCGCCGCCTCACAGACATTAAATGTTCCCATAATATTTACGTTAATTGCCTCTCTCGGATTTTCCTCGCATTCCAAAAGCCACAAAGCTGCTTGATGAAAAACATAGTCAATCCCTTGCATAGCTTTTTTAATCTGAGATAAATCTTTGATATCCCCTTCCACTATCTTTATTTTCCCGGAACCAAGGGCTAATTTGATATTTTCTTTTTTTCCTCTGACAAAATTATCAAAAACCACAATCTCTGCCGGCTCCTTTTCTAGTAAGGCATCCACAATATGAGAGCCAATAAGTCCTGCCCCTCCCGTTACTAAAATTCTTGAGTTTTTTATTTTATTTCCCATAAAATCTTTTTATTTCTTTAATAACTAAATCTTGGTCTTTCTTTGATAATTCTGGATATACCGGCAAAGATATAACTTCTTTTGATATTTCTTCAGCAACAGGAAAATCCCCCTTTTTATACCCTAAATATTTTAAAGCCGGCTGAAGATGCAAGGGTAAAGGATAATAGACATTTGTCGGAATTCCTATTTTCTGAAGATATTTCTTGAAGTCCTCTCTTTTTTTAATCTTTATTGTATACTGATTAAAGACGTGAACATTTTCTTCTTTTATTTTCGGTAAAATTATTTTTTTTATCTTTTTTAAACTTTGATTGTAATAATCTGCCCTTTTCTTTCTCTCTTTATTCCACTTTAAAAGATATTTTAACTTTACTCTTAAAATTGCCGCCTGTAAACTGTCTAATCTTGAATTCATTCCAATAATTAAATTAAGATATTTTTCTTTTGGAGAAGAACCGTGGTTTCTTAATAATCTTAATTTTTCGAATAATTTCCCATTATTTGTTACAATCATTCCCCCATCACCATATCCTCCCAAGTTCTTTGAAGGGAAAAAACTAAAACATCCTAAGTTCCCCATTGTTCCCGCCATCTTATTATTATTTTTTGCCCCAACGGCTTGAGCCGCATCTTCAATAATGTAAAGATTATATTTTTTTGCAATTTTTACTATTTCTCCCATATCTGCCATTTGGCCGAATAAGTGAACAGGCATAATCGCTTTTGTATTTTTAGTTATCGCTTTTTCAATCTTAGAAGCGTCTATATTAAAAGTATTAAGGTCTATATCTACAAAAACAGGTTTTGCTTTGCAATTGATTATTGTTTCTGCTGTAGCAATAAAAGTAAAAGGGGTTGTAATTACTTCATCTCCTTCTTTAATATCAAGCGCTTTAAGAGATAAAAAAAGAGCGTCTGTTCCGGAATTAACGCTTATCGCGTGTTTAGCATTGCAAAACTTTGCAAACTCTTTCTCAAATTGTTCTACTTCTTCTCCGCCGATAAAAACTCCGTTTTTAAAAACTTTTCCAATGGCTTTATTAATTTCTTTTTCTATCTTTTTATATTGATTATTTAAATCTAAAAAAATCATTTTTAAAATTAACTTTAATTTAAAATCTCTTTTTCTATCCACGCTAATATATCTTCTTCAGGAAAGAAATGTCCTCCTTGGTGATAAAAACAAAAAACATTAAAAGGGTCAATTTCTTTTAAAAACAAGCAGCTTTTCTTTTTTTCACTCTCAAGAGAATAAATAATACTATCTGAATTTCCTCCATAAGTAAAAAGATATTTTGTATTTTGTTTTGAAATAATTTCCTGAATAATATTTTCTTTATAATATTCGTATAATCCAGGAATAATAATCTGATTAAAGCCTAAAGAAATTAATTCTCTCTGATAAAGAGAAAATCCAGAAGAAACAATAGTAAAGTCAGGAGACGATTGCAAAGAAGTTAAAAAAGCGGCAAAACCACCCTGGCTTAGTCCAATAATTCCTTCTTTGTTATAATATTTTTGCATATACTTTACCCATGCCAAAGCTTCAGTAATATAAGTTGCAGAGTAAGAATATCCTTCATTGAGAAGGTTAGCATAAAGAAAACTATCAGCGTCAAGCCGATTTTTTTCGTTGTGAATACTGCGATAACCATTATTGGGCTTTATTAATATAAAAATATCACAATGTTTTAACAGTGTTGTACGAATAGTTCCATGATATCCGTCTTCATTATAAATTGATAAAGATTGATGATCTCCGCTTCCAGGAATCAATAAAATAGAACAATTATTAATTTGTTCTTCAGTTTTCAAATAATAAGCATAAGTATTAAAATTTTCCTGGTTTATTTTGTAAGATAGTTTGACAATTTCATCACTGCTTGGACTTATCTCTTCTATAGTTAACCTATCATATATATTAAAAAATTCAGATACTTTTACATTTTTGATTTCATCAATATATTCTTGTAAATCTTTTATTTCTTTCACAGGAGGATTTAAAAGATGTAAATCTTGAGGAAGTCCTTCGCTAAATGCCAAACGCATAAATTGATCTTTTGACGCAACATTAGGAGAAATAAAACTATATTCATTTTCAACCAAACCATAAGACGACAAATAATAAACACTTGATACAGCGCCTAAAATAAAAAAAATCCCTGCGGTTGATAATATTATACCTTTTATTAATTTTTTATTTCCCATACAATTCCTTTCTTTTTTTGATATTCTCTCTTACATTCTTTGCACTTTGACTTTTCCCCGCTAAACTTTAATTTATTTCCGCACTCACACATATAGCCGATAATCTTTTGTAATTGACCTACAACAATCGCATAATCAATCACATCTTTCTTTATAACCGCCCCGGCTCCTACCATTGCCCATTTGCCAACAACAACACCGCAGACAATTGTGGCATTTGCCCCTATTGTAGCCCCCTCTTTCACCAAAGTTGGAATCCATTTGTCTTCCCTTGGGATATTTTGAACGGGGGTTCTTGTCGTTGGTAAAAACAGCAGAAGGCCCTACAAAAACATAGTCCTGCAGTACAACCTTATCCCAGATATCCGTATTTGATTGAATTTTAACATTATTTCCTATTACCGCTCCTTCTGCAATAAAACAATTATGACCAACAGTACAGTCATTTCCTATTACCGCTCCTTTCTTAATTTGGCAATGATGCCAAATTTTAGTTCCTTTTCCAATATTTGCTCCTTTTTCAATTTCCGCTGTTTTATGCTTCCAATAATTATTTTTCATACATCTTTTCAATTAACTTTACCGATTTTAGGGCCTCTTTTACATCAACTCCTTTTCCGTTTAATAAATCTTTATAAACAAACTTGTGTAAATTCTCAAAAGAAAGATTGTCTTTTGAACAGAAATTATAGTCAATTCCATTTATCTTAAAAACCCTTCTTTGGCTGTCTCTTTTTGCATCAGTACTTACTTTCCATTTACAATTATAGTTGTCTCCTAAAATAACTCCTTCTCCCGTCTTATCGTCAAGAAAAGAAACATTCACTTCTTTTGGTTCTCCAAATAAATGAATAAGCAAATCAAAATAATGAACTCCCAAATTAAAGAGAACTCCTCCTGATTTTTCTTTCTGCCCTTTCCAGGAATTGTAATAGTTATCGTCTCTATAAACGGAAATATCCATTTCTATTTCATTATGACTCTTTATATTCTCCTTAATTTCTTTAATCAAGGGATGATATCTTAATTGAAGAACCGTAAAAACATTCTTCTCTTTTTCCAATAATTCTCCCTGTTCTGAATTAATAACAAGGGGCTTTTCACAAAGAACGGTTTTATTGTTCTTGACGGATTCTTTAATCATATCAAAATGAAGAAAATTAGGAGACAGAACAACTATGCAATCGGCAAGTGTAGTTTTTATCATTTCTCTCCAAATACCTTCCTCTCTTTTATCATTTACAATATCAATTATTTCTCCTCCTATGTCTCTTATTGCCTGAATATGGGAAGGAAGGATAAATCCGGTTCCAATTATTGAAAATTTCATATCTTTATCTGTGAAGTAAATTTATTAAAAAAAAGCAATGTTTTGAATAAATTAAGAAACTCCGGCAAACTTTTATCTTTTTTAAGATAAAATATAGCCAAAAGCCCCCGCCATCTTAAAAGCTCTTTTAGCCCGTTTCTCCATTTTTTGTCGTTTATGGTGATATCAACCAGTTCCAACGCTCTTTCGAGACAATTTATAACCTCCGGAGTATCTTGCTTAATAAGCCAGTTTTTTGCTCTTGAAAATTCGGAAGCAATGTTTAATATCTGCGTTTCTTTCGAAAAATTGTGCCATTTTTCTTCATTTAAATTTTTATGAATATTACTCATAAATCAATTTTTCTATTATTTTATTTATTTTTTCCATCGTCTCTTTACTTTCTATTTCCATAGAAAAATTTTGACGCAAAGGACTTACATTTATTAAAGAAGAATATTCTATTCTGTCTTCTTTTTTTTCTTTAAGAGGATAAAAATTTCCTCCCCAAAGATTATCTCCCCTTGATCCGTTTTTTATTAAAATTTCGGCAGCATCAGAATGTAATTCTCCTCCAACTGCAATTATTTCCTTTTCAATATCAATTACAAACTTTACCATTTCCTTAAACGGATTATTTAAGAACTTTTCAATATATCTTTTATCTATTTTTTCTTTTATTATTTCAATCGGATAATCCATAAATTTTATATCCTAAAAACATTCTTATATTTTCTTGATTTTATGGCATTTCTGGCATCAACTATCAATTTTGCTTTTTTTGCAAGAGAATCATAATCAAAACCGGAATGATCGGCTAAAATCAAAACCAAATCGTATTCCTTAATTTTTTTATCCGAATACTTAATAGATTTTAACTTTATTTTTCCCTCATTATTTTTAATTTCTATCTCTTCAATGTAAGGATCAAAATAGTCAATTCTTGCTCCTTTTCTTAGCAAATCCCAGGCAATATCGTAAATTCCTGATTCTCTCGGATCCCCTATGTCTTTTTTATACGAAGCTCCCCAGATTAATATCTTAGAACCAAAAACCGCTTTTTTGCTTTTATTCAAAGCATAAATGATATTTGTTATCACAAAATGAGGCATCTGCTCGTTAATTTCTCCGGCAAGTTCAATAAACCTTGCCCAGAAATTATATTCCTTCGCTTTGAATGAAAGATAAAAAGGATCAAGAGAAATACAATGCCCTCCTATTTTAGGAGAAGGATAAAAAGGCATAAATCCGTAGGGTTTTGTTTTTGCCGCTTCAATCACCTCCCAGATATCTATTTCCATCTTGGAGCATAAAAGAGAAAGTTCGTTTATCATTGAAATATTGACAAGACGGAAAGTGTTTTCCAATATTTTCGCCATTTCGGCCGCCCTAGTAGAAGAAACAACATGGGTTTTCTTTAAAAACCGGCTATAGAAAAGAGAAGCGATTTCCCCGCACTCTTTTGTAATTCCTCCTATCACTTTTGGAATTTCATTAAGAGGCATTCCGTTTCCCGGGTCAATCCTTTCAGGAGCAAAGGCCAAATGAAAATCCTTTCCCGCCTTAAGTCCCGTTTCTTCAAGCAAGGGCAAAACAACTTCTTCTGTTGTCCCTGGATAAGTAGTGCTTTCAAGGACAACAAGACAATCTTTTCTCAAATACTTTTTTATTTCAAAAACAGATTTCTCAATATATGAAATATCAGGGATTTTGTTCTTATCAAGAGGAGTGGGAACACAGATTAAAATAACGTCGGAAAATTTTAAAGGTTCAAAATTATCAGAGGGTTCAAGCTTCTTGCTTTCTATAATCTCCTTAATTTCTTTGTCTTTTACGTCTCCGATATATGACTTTCCTTTCTTTAAACTCTTAATCCTCTTTTTATTTATATCAATCCCAAAAACAAAAAAACCCGTTTTTGCTATTAAAACGGCATGAGGAAGTCCGACATATCCCATTCCGACAATGGCAACTTTGGCTTTTTTTTCCTTAATAAGATTTTTTAATTCCATATCTTTAAATATATTGGATTATAGCGTATAATAGCGAATATGACAATAAAAGAAAAAACGATAAGAATACTCCGCTGGTCAGAGAAATATACAAAAACAGATATGATTTACCTTGCAAAGGGGGGCTTTTGGCTATCTTTTACAACACTGATAGTTTCCTTAATGACTTTTATAAAAATGATTGTTTTTGGAAGATTTCTCCCTCAGGACGTTTATGGAACATACAGCTATATCATTGCAGTAAGCGGAATACTGGCTCTTTTTTCCCTTCCCGGGATAGAAACAGCCGTTATTAAAAGCATTGCTCAAAAAAGAGACGGAACTTTTTATTTAGGACTAAAGACGCGCTTAAAGTGGGGACTTATAGGATCAGGGCTTTCTCTTCTTCTTTCTATTTGGTATTTCGTAAATCAAAATAGTATTTTAGGAACATCTTTTCTTATCGTGGCCTTTTTTCTGCCTTCTATCGGCGCCTTTAATCTTTTTTATTCTTTCTGGCACGCTAAAAAAAAGTTTGAAACATATGCAAAATATGAAATACTTGCCAGTATCTTTATTGCCATTGTCATTATTCCCGTGGTCTTTCTAACAAATAATGTCGTTACTATTATTCTTCTTCTTTTCCTTTCCCAATTTATTATTTACGGAATAATAACAAGAAAAACGATAAAAAGCGCAAAGAACAAAGAAGAGGACAAAAAAGCCATTTCATTCGGGAAAGACCTTACAGTAATGAGCACAATATCCTTTTTATCTGAATATATTGATAAAATAATAATTTGGAAATTTTTAGGACCAGTTCAAGTGGCAATATATTCTTTTGCTCAAATGCCCATTTACAGAATATATGGCCTTATTCCCATATCATCGCTTGCTCTTCCAAAGCTTGGAGAGAGGAATATAAGAGAAATAAAAAAGGAAATAATGAAGAAATTTAAAAAGCTCTTTTTAGCTTCATTTTCTCTTACTCTTTTTTTAATTCTTATCGCTCCTTTTTTTTACAAAATACTACTACCTAATTACATCGAATCTATTCCTTATTTTCAGGCATTTTCTTTAATTATCGCCCTTTCCCCTTTCGGCCTTATTGGTTCTGCTATTATAAGCGAAGGGAAAAGAAAAGACCTTTATATTTTGAACACAATAACTCCTCTTTTAAAAATTATTCTTTTCTTTGTCCTTGTTCCTTTTTACGGAATATGGGGGATTATAACAGCTATCTTAATTTCAAGAATAGCCGGAGGATTTTTGACTCTCTATTTTTTCAATAAGATATAATCATGTTAAAGACAATAAGCAGAAAAAAACCAAAAGAAAGAGAAGTAAGATTACTTAAAAAACTATTAAAAAAAGTTGGATTTAAAGACATTATAATAGACGAGTCGTTTGATTATGAAACAGAAAAATATATAATTGAATTCCAAAAAAAGAACAGAATAAAAGCAAGCGGAATAATAAAAGACAAAACATGGGGAGCTTTAATGAAAGAAGGGTTAAATATAGAATACAGGCAATTTTATAAATTGGAACTAGGAGGAAAAATCCAATATTATGTATTGAAAATCCCTAGAAACGATTACAAAACAGACATACTTAAAGAATTATTCCCAAACGGAAAACATAAATATATAGACCTTAGAAACTTTGATAGAGATATTAAAATAAACGCAACTTTTTTTAAAGATTCTTATGATAAGCAAGGTAAAATGTGGATATCCCCGACAGGATATATTAAAATAGACGGAAGATTTTCAAATTATGGAGGATTTCCCCTTTATCAGTTATGTGTTGATACAGGAGAAATAGGACTTTTAGAAGATAAGAAAAACAACATGGAAAAAAAATGTAATAATATAATATCGGGAACGCCCCTTCTTGTATACAAAGGGAAAAAATCATCCTCGTTTGAAACCCATATTGAAGAAATTTCAAAGAGAAATCCCCGCATGTCTTACGGCAACAACGACAAATTCCATATCATAGTCGTTGCCGACGGAAGAGAAAAAATGATAAGAAGAACCGGAGCTTATTACAGCACAATAGCTGATTTTTTTATAAAAGAGAAAGCAGAAAGAGCCATTGGCCTTGATGGAGGAAAAAGCGCTCAATTGTGGATATTAAACGAGCTTATTTCCGAAAGCTGGAGCCAAAGAAGCATAGCTGTAGGATTGGGATGGAATCAAATTACGCAGAATCAGCCATAAGCTTGAAATCGCTATTTCTTTCAAGAAGGTCTTTATAAGTTCCGCTTCCAACTATTCTGCCTTCTTTAAACATATAGAGAATGTCGCAATTTTTAACCGTAGTTAAACGGTGAGCTATTATTATAACCGTTCTTCCTTCTTTAAGGCGCTCAATTGCTTCAATAACATATTTTTCGGTAATATTATCTAAAGAAGAAGTAGCTTCGTCCATAACTAAAATCTCCGGATTATAATAAATAGCCCTTGCAATGCCTATCCTTTGGCGTTGTCCTCCGCTTAGCCGTATTCCTCTTTCTCCGATAAAAGTATCAAGGCCCTTTGGCAATTTTTTAACAAAATCATCAAGACAAGCAACTTTTGCCGCTTTTAAAAGGCGGCTTTTGTCTATTTTTTCTTTATCAATTCCAAAAGCAATATTATTATAAATTGTATCATCGGAAAGATAAATAAACTGAGGAACATATCCTATGTTCTTTTGCCATCCGTCTATATTCTCTCTAATATTTTTCTTATCAACTTCAATTTTCCCTTTTGTCGGTTCTAATAATCCAAGAATAATATCGGCAATTGTCGTCTTGCCGCAACCGGTAGGTCCTATAATTCCAACTGCTTCTCCCTTTTTAACGGCAAAAGAAACATTTTTTAATGCCTCCTGAGTGCTTTTTGGATAAGTATAGCTTACATTTTCAATTCTTATTTCTTCCTTAAAGACCATTCTCTCTTCTTTTTTATTTTGTCTTGATTCTTGCTCTTTTGAAGAGATCAGATCATTATAAATAGGATCGATTATGAACGAGAAATGACGAACCCTCATATATTCATTAATAAGATTATTTATTGCCGGAAGCAAACGGTAAGCCGAAAAAGCAAAAAGAACCAAAGTTGAAATAAGAGAAGGTATTGGACGGCCAAAATAAAGAAGAAGAAATGCTATGAAAATCATTCCCAAAACAGCAATGCTTTCCATAACGGGTCTTGTACTTTGCGTTATCGTCTGCTGAAAAGCGGATGCCTTTGAAAGATCGTTGATATTTGAGCGGAACTTTTCAATAAACCAACCCTTGCGTCCGGAAATTAAAATATCTTTAATTCCTCCCATCCCCTCGCTTACTATTTGAATAATTTCTCTTCTTTTTTCAAATGCCCTTTTTCCATGCCAAATTATATATTTCCTAACCGCCTTTAAAAAAAGAAAGCTTATAAGCAAAAGTAAAAACAAGACAATTACTGTTATAAAGGGCTCTATTATAAAAAGCATCAGAACAATTGCCAAAGTGACGGCTCCGTCTATTATAATCTGAAAAATGGGCATTATAACGCGCGTGGAAAGATTTTCAGCTTCAATCGATATATTCCTTATTGAATCAGCGCTATTTCTCTGAAGATGAAAATAATAAGGAGCATTCATATAAAAAGAGAAAAGTCGGTTTGAAATATTCCTATATCTGTTATAAACAAAACGCGCTTTAATGTATCTAAGAGAAACAAGATAGGCATTCTTAAAAACAAAAGTAAATGCGAGAATAACAGAACCGTAGACAAGAACATCCCTTGAATTATTAATGTTAAAAAAATTCAAAAAAGGCAAAAGCCATTTAATGTCAAAAAGAATGCTTATATCCGCAACCGCAGAAACAAAAATCATAATTACCCCGATTCCAAGAAGCTCTAAAAAAGCACCTAAAATCATCAAAGCAAAAAGAATAAAAAGCTTTGTCCCGCTTGCCGGATAAAGAACTTCTTTTAGTTTTTTTAGAAAAGAAAGCATAGAGTTGCTATTTTTGATCAGTAACTCTCTTTTAAAATATTCTCAATTTTGTTTCTTGTCATTTGACCGACAAACCCCGTTCCAGATATTAAATCAAAGGGAGCTAAAATCTCAGAAGCGTATTTTTTCTGAAAGCGGACGACTGCATTTCTGGTAAGGGAAAGAAAATTGCCGGTAATAAGGCCTTCGGGATAAATGTCATGGCCTTGGCTTTTTAAAAATTCTTGAAGACAAGAAACTTCATTTGAATTTATTATTCCAAAATAAAGATTATTTGATATAGAACAAGAAACGTTTTCTCTTTCTCCTTGGTTTGCTTCAATAAGCGCCTCTAATCTTTTTACTTCCTGTTTTAAAGATTCTATTCTTTCCAAAAGCGCTGCTCTTTGCTGGTTTTCTTCAATTTCTCTTTCCTTTGTTAAAATATCAAAAGAAAAATAGTGGGTTTTTTCGGGACCGTCAAATCCCTTTATCTTATCCTGAATTGAAGGAATAATCGTTAACGTAAAATCATCAAAATCCTTAATGTCAATCTTTCCTTTACCGCTTTCGTCAAGAGATAAGAATAAAAGAGAACAGCTATTGCCATTTTTACAAATAAGATAAGGAATCTTGAATTTAAGATTCTCTTCTCCTTTAAAATTAAGAACAAGGTCTCCTTGCCCTCCCACAATTCTTTGCCAATTGCCCGACCACTGTTTTGTCGAAACAGAAATGATGATTTGAGCCATTGTTGTTTGAGGAAGATATGTTGTCTGAGGCAAAACTCTAATGTTTTTCAAACTTTCTTTTTTATAACAATATTTTTCTCCAAAACCGCAATCATTCAAAAAAAGAGCAATAGTCCAATTGGTAAAAATATCTGAAAAATCATCCCGAAATCCCCTATTCTTAAGAGCATAATTTATTCCTTCTATCCCAACATAAGGAGATTTTAAGGATTCGGCTAAAATTTCAACTCCGTAATGGTCAACCAAATACTGGGCAAAAAGGTTGATTATTCCATAATCAGCGCTTCTATTTGTCCATTCTGTCAAAGAAGCATTGGTATCTTTCAAAAATTGATTTACCCTATTTTCAAGATTGCTCCCTTTGTAATTATTGTCATAGCCCAAATATGTTACTGCATAATCGGCCCTTAATTCATTAAGCCAAATTTCTTCACTAACTCCATAAATATTTTCTTTTTGATTGAAGGTTATAAGATGAGTAAATTCATGTGCAAGATAAGACGGGAGAAGAGGATTATGAATGTGGAAAACATTCAAAAAAAGAATATTTTTTTCATTTGATCTTGAATATTGATATCTTGAATATTGGTCTCCCGTATTGAAATATCCTCCCGTGCCTTGAGGCATTTGATGAAAAACAACCGTTATCTTTCCATCGGGAAAAGCAGGCTCTTTTCCAAAAAGAGAAGTAAGATTGGGGTATATTTTATTCTTAAACTCTTCTCCTAAGGAAGAAATGCTTTTTTCTATTCTTACCCTTTCATTTAAAGAAGCGTTAAGATAATAATCTTTGTCTATAAAAAAGCGGGCATTTCCAATATCTATTATATGCTCTGTCTCCACTTCTTTTCTGTTATAAAGATCGTAAGACGAATCAACAAAAAAATCTTCAAAAGCAAAAACAGAAAAAGGCAAAGAAAGCCCTATTGTCAAAGATAATAAAAAAGAGATTATAATCTTTTTAAAAAATATTTTATCCATTGTTTTGGTAAATCAGATACCCGCTTATTATAAACAATTTTTTCAAAAAAGCAAAAACCAAAAGCCCCCTTTGTCGGGGGCCATGGTTTTCTAAAATTTCTAAAGAGAAATATTCAGAACTACTCTACCGCATTAAGATTGCCTTAGGCATCTATAATAACGGTCGGAGTAACTAAGCTCTCAAGCAGGGCTGAAGGAGCGTTAAAGGCGTTTCCGTCAAGGTCATTCCACGTAAGAGCCGTAACTTCCAATCTTACACGAGAATCTACGTCAGAACCAACTCTGGCTCTAACTGTGATTGTCTTGTAAGTGCCTGCATTGATTGTTCTCTGAGCAAGAGTTGCGGAACCTATAAGGTTTCCGTCAATCATGTATTCAACCGCAGTTGTTGTAGCACCGGTTGAAGCTGTAGTTGTAGCGTGTGTTCCTGTAGCAGCACCTGTTGTAGGGATGACAATCGTGTCTCCAAGAGCTGTAAGTCTGAAGGTTACTGTACCATCTCCATGGGTTGTCAGGTTATTGCCGTCAACAACGTTGGTAATTGAAGTTGATACGTTGCTAACTTGAACACCGGCTATATGTACTGTCTGAGCTTCTCCTGTGATAACACCGCTTGCTGTAACAACATTGTATAGTGGGTCTTCCCCTGTCATGCTGCTTACTCCAATAAGAACAGTGTCTCCTGATGTGGCATTTGTTCCGTCAACCTTATTTAAGTCAACTTTGACAGTAAATGTCTTGGTAGCGTTTTTTGCTACGCTTATCTCAAGATTGTCAAAAATTGTTGTTGATGTTCCGGCAGCAAATGTTTCGCTTCCAACAAGCGTTGTTCCGTCATAAAGATGAACGGCATTGATAAGGCTTGCTGCTGATGCTGTTCCTGTTGTTGTTGCTTGGAAGATTACTCTGTCAATAACAACGTTGTTTTGAGTTGCTTTTGTTTGGAATTTCAAAAGTTCAACTCCTGTTGTATTGGCTGTTTCGTTTCCAACAACGATTCCGGCTGTAGGGTTATCAAGAGCCATAGTGTTTGTAAGAATTCCTGTTACAGCTGTAGTTACTGTAAATGTTCTTGCGATAGCGGCAGCTGAAGCAGCTGGAGCAGTATGGCTTAATTCTGCTGTGTCTGTAAATCTAATTCCGTCTATAGGAACAGATAATGTGTAAGAATCGGCATTAGTAACAGTAGAAAGAGAGCTTACCATAACGTTAACTGTTTTTGTTGTTCCTTTAGGAATTACAAGGTTAACATTATATCTGTATTCAAAGTAAGTTTGCCCTGTTGGTCTTGCATAACTGTCTGCACTTACTCCTGAAAGAAGAGTGCTTCCGTCATAAAGAGAAACTTGGCTAAGATTCTTTGAAGGTCTCTTAACTGTTCCGTCTGAACGAATGTCAATTCTTCTTACTGTAATATCAGAGTCCTTCGCCTTTAATTCAAAAGACATTACTCCGACATTTGTTGAATCTTGTCCAACTTCAACATTGTTTGGTACACCGAGAAGCTTAACTTCAAGATCTCCTTCGGTTTGTACTACTGGGTCAGTTGGAGTTGTTGGGTCTGTAGGAGGAGTTGTAGGAGTTGAAACGAGCATTGCGTTTAACTTTGCTCTTGTTTGCGCTCCGACAAATCCTGTTCCTGATGTAAGGCCAACTGGAGCCAAAACTTCAGAAGCGTATTTATTTTGGAATTTTACAACTGCTGTTGCGGTAAGATTGCCAAAATATGTTGTTTCACTGCCCATGGCGCCAACACCGCTTGCCGCTACTTGTGTCGCAGAGTCCTGATTTAATAATGCCTGAAGGCATTTTACATCATTTCCCGTTGAACCCAAGCTGAGATTTCTTGTAAAAGAAATTCCCGAGCAGACAGCAGGAGCACCGGCTGAAGTTCCTCCGGCAAGTTGAGCTTGCAGTGCCGCTATTTGGGCGAGCAAAGCATCAATTTGAGCCTGAAGATCCGTCTGACCGGCTGCTGGTACCGCGACGACAGCCATTGTAACTGCTATTGCGATTGCTATTAATTTTTTCATTTTTATTTTATTGTTTCGTTTTGTCCAATTTTTTGTTGTCGACGTCAACTGGACAAAACTGATAATTTACGACTTTATAATTTTCCGACCTTTTCCTTTTTAAATTATTTTTTTGAAAAATGATTCAAAAAGGATAATTCTCTTCTTATCTTTTTTATTCAATAAATATTTTTTAAAAAAGATAAGAATTGGTTTCTTTAAATTTCCAAGGCCGTTGTCGACCATTTTTTTCTGCCATCTATTTAATTGATTTGGCAGGTCTTGACCTTTTGAGTAGAAAAAATATTTCCACTCAAAAGGGCAAGATAATCAACGGCTATGTTTAAATTAATATATGATAATTTTTTTTAAAAAAAAGTGCAACTGTGGAAAACTTTTATTCTTCCGTTTCGTCTTTTTCTGTTTCGATTTCTATTTCATTCTCTTCTGTTTCCATTTCGTTCTCTTCCTCCTCTTCTAAAATATCTTCTTTTATGTCTTCAAACTCAAGAGGTTTTTCAACTTCAAAGAGTATTTTCTCCTCGGCTTCTGTACATTTTTCTTCCGCAAATAACTCCCCTGCTTCTTTAAATAATTCTTCCTGCTCTTTTGTAAGAGTCCTTGTTTTTGTAAAATCAATCAGTTCAGATGCCCTCTTGCAGGCAATCCCCTGTTTTAAATCGTTAAATTCCTTGTTCTCACCTATTTCTATGCCAAGCGACCTTATTTTCTCTTGTCTTTCCTCAATTTCAGCCACATTCTTGCTAACGGCCTTAATATCTTTCACTTCCGCAACTTTAATGCTTTTGGCCGCTTCCGAAACGGTTGCTTGAAATTCATTTATGGAAGGGGCAAGATTTTTTGAAGAATTGGTCCTAACCGCTCTATCTAGATCATCCAGTCGCCTTTGAGCTACCTCAAAGCTAAGAGTAACCTCATCTCCGGTTTTAAAAGCAAACTGGGCCTTTTCTGTCGCTTTTTTAACGCTATAAAAGGCATCTCCGGGTAAAGAGTTCTGAGCATAAACTGCCATTCCGGCAAAAGAGGCAAAAATCAGAATAAAAACGGAAGCAAACTTATGAACCAGAAAAAAATTACCGGATATGTTCCTTAAGACATTCATAATAGGGAAATAAGGCAAGCTTTCTCCTAAAAGCTCTTTTTTATTCGAAAAAACCCAGTCCTTTTCAGGTCTGACTTTTCTTAGTTTTTTCAAATTTTTGATAATTTCTTTTTCGTTCATCTTTTTGTGGCTGTTAAGTTTAAGACGAAGATAAAGCAATTTTATTACACTTTAACCTTCAGGCCTCTTTGATTTCCTGTTTTAGAGAATTGAGCGCTCTGTGCAGTAAAACCCTTATTGCCCCTTCTGACCTTTTCATTACTTTTGATATTTCCTTAGAAGACATTCCTTCGATGTAGTGCATCGTAATAATACTCTGATAGTCCTCTCTTAAAAATTGAAGGGCTTTTTTAACCTGCTCAAAATCAGAGTTTATAAAAATCTTTTCTTCAAGACATTGTCCTTGTTCAGGCAAAGGGATATCATCAATAGGAACCGCTGTCATCCTGGCCTTTTTTCTATAATAATCAATGACAAGATTCCTAGCCGTCCGGTAAACAAAAGCTCTGGGATTTTCTATTTTCAGACCTTCCTTTTGGAATACCTGCCAACTTTTCATAAAGGCCTCTGAAGTTAAGTCCTGGGCTATTTCTTCGGAATTAACCTTAAAAAAAACAAACCTGTAGATAGCATCTACATTCTTATCATATATTTTAGCGAATTGTTTCTTTAAATCATCCATTATTAAAGAGATAGGACAATCAGGACAAATATTTCCTATTCCTTATGTCCTAATGTATCAAATAGGACAAAATTGAAAAAATATCTTGTCCTATCTGTCCTATCTTATTCTTTTAAAGAATAATAAGTATTGTTATTTTCCCCCATTCTTTCTATGAGCCCTTTTTCAATTAAAGCTAAGAAATCTCTGCGCAATGTTCTTTTGGCAACACTTGGAAGCATCTTGCTCGCATCATTTACTTGAGCTCTTCCTTTGTCTTTAAGAAGAAGCATTATTTTCTTTTCTCTTATCGATAAACTATGATTGTTTTTTTCTGGCTTATCTTCCTTTTCAACTGTTATCTTTTTTTCTAAAACTATTCTTTTAATTTCTTCCTTCACTTCTTTTTTGAAAAGATCGTATTTTTCTTGAAGAGCGATAATATTAAAATAGCTCGCCCAATTTTGCCATTTTGTAACGTTGAAATAATTGTTTATAATTTCAAAATTATTTTCTATCTCAAAAAGGCATTCCTTCGTTTTCATTTTTACATCTCCGGCGAAAGATCCAGGATTGTTGCTATTTAAAGATTCAAAAGTCGTGAAATGCAAAAGCAGGTTATCGGCCGCTTCTCTCATTTTATACCTTAAGGGCTCTTTCTTCGGGAAAAGAGAAGTAATTCTATAAAGCTCATTTATTAATCCTATTATCCTTTCTTTATCCATGTTTTGAGATTATAACAGAAAAAACCAAAGCAGTCAAAGGATTTTTTTAAAAAAAGCGAAGTTAATATGTAACTTTAAAATTCTCGTATTGTCCGCTATACTTTTCCCACTCCAGTTCAAAATAGTCCACTCTTATTAAAGGATTACCTTTGCCGGCATTTTTTACAAGCTTTTCTATTTTTTCCTTCTCGCCTTCAAAAACGGCCTCTACTCTGCCGTCCTTTAAATTCTTGATCCATCCTGTAATCTTTAATAGGTTAGCTTTTAGCATAACGGTTCTTCTGAAAAAAACTCTTTGTACACGGCCAGAAAAAAAAACATGCGCTCTAACTTTATTTTTATTTTCCATAAATAATTATTTAAAAAAACCAAGGAATAAAAAACACATTTTCTATTATACTTTTTTTTCTTATCTGTACAAGGAAACTTCTATAAAAAAGAACATTAAAAACCCGCCTCTTTTTACTTTTAGAGTCCTTTTGGTATAAACAAAAAGAGAATAATATTTTTTTGTTTTCTTTTTAGCTATTGAATTTCAAAATCCAAAGAGTTGTCGCCAATGTTTGAATACTCGTTCGTTTCTTCATTCCAAATTCTTTTTAAAATTTCGTTTTTCTCCGGATTTTCAGAAAAAGACGTTCCCTCTACAAAAGGATTATTGGAACTGCCCCAAGCTAAAGAGCTAAGAATTTCATCATCTTTATTTAGTAACGCCACACTATTATTATTGGAAATAGTTTGTGTTGTCCATGTGTCGGCATTAATCAATAATGGATAATCTTCATCTTGAGAGCTTCCCCATAGATAATATTCTTTTGAAAAAATTATGCTCTCAGAAGGAAAAAGACGAATGGAATCCTCATTTCCGGCAGCATTGCGTTTTCTTAACTTATATCCATCAATATCTATATCAAAATTATTTGGATTGTAAATTTTAATAAAATCATGAGAAGCTTTTTCTCCGGCCACCTGGACTTCCACTATTAATAGATTTTTTAATAAAGATATTGTGGTAGAAGCGCCTATCCACTCGCTTATATTCCCTTCATTATCCTTAGCCCTTATTTCAAAATAATAAGTGTTATCTTCTTCTCCGGTAAATTCAAATTCAGTTTCTTCTATATAATCCTCTTCCGAGGGCAAATACGTCCAATTCTCTTCATCTTGAGAATACCTAAGTTGATAACCGCTTATCCCGCTTGGCTCTACTTCTTCTTGAGCCAAGTCCTCCCCAAGCCAAGAAAGAATAAAAGAAAGAGAATTTTGAACTGATTCGAGCTCAAAAATAATCTCGGGGGAAACATTGTCTTTTGGCTCTTCTATCGTTTCTTTATTTCTTACAATATACATTTTTTCATGTCCCCCGATATATATGTTTCCATTTCCATCAAAAGATAAGGATTTAATTCTATATGCCGGGTATAAAGAATATTGCCATCTCATTTCTCCGTTTTTATTAAAAGCCCTCAGAAGAGAACCTCCGAAGATTCCGTAAATATTCTCTTCGCTATCAATTATTAAAATCTCTACTGTTCTTTCGGAATCAGAAAATTGCCACTCTTCCACGCCTGAGCTATTAAATTTAAAAATACGGCCTCTCTGGTCTTTTCCTGCTGGAATATAGATATTATTCTGCGTCGAAACAGAAATATGATTAAATTTGAAATAACTGTCGCAAACCCGCCATTCTTCTGTCGCATTTTCAGAATTCAGAGCAAAAAGACAAGGAACAATAGAAGACCCTTTTTTTTCTATCTGAGAAACCGTTAAATATATTGTTTCATCGCTAATAGAAGGCATTCTTATTGCAGGAGACGATCCATCTATTCCTTCAAAGGTTTTAATCCATTTTTCTTCCCCATTTATATTAATAGCATAAAAAATATTACCATTTCCAAAATAGACAGTTCCATCTTCTCCTATAGTAAGAGTGTTTGAAGTTGATAAAATTTCGCCCGTTTCATAAATCCAATTTATTTCTCCCGTTTCAATATCAATAGATATTAATTTTCCAGTAGGCCCGCCCGAAGAAGCAAGAGAATAAATAGTGTTTTTATAAGCCGCAAGGTATCCTAAAAGATATGATCCATTAAGTGGTTTTTCCCATAATAGATTTCCTTCCTTGCTATAAAGTATCAAAGGAAATTCTTTTCCCTTGATATAGAAAAAAATATCCTCGCTTGGGGTTACAATCGGCCCAATAATATGTGGCATTCCGCCTTCATAATACCATCTTTCTTCTCCTAAAGAATTAAAGGAAAAAATCCCTTCTCTGCCGCTTAATTTTGCCTTGAAATAAAGATTGTTTTCAGAATCAATTGCGGGTGCATAGAAATAATCATTAGAATCAGACCCTTCAAGAAAAATATCAAAAGAAGGATTGTTAAAATTTGCAGGGCCTAAGATATTTGCCTGACCCGTTCTTTGAGAATTTTGCTGGAAAACCGGCCAATAAGAAGAAACATAGTTTTGTTCATTATCTTCTTCGTCATTTTCTTCGTCAATAATATTAATTTTTCCTCTTTTCTCTGCGACAATAGTACCTTTTATGCTATTTCTTAATTTCACAATAATTTCTGCTTCTCCTCTAAAATCTTTTTTATCTTCTTTTATTTTCAAAGAAAAATTACCAGTAAAACTTGTTCCGGAAAAGGCACTATTTAAATAATATACGGAAGATTTCCATTTTTCTTCTTTAATGTCGTAAATATCAGAAAGAACTGTTCCTTCATTTTCAATTGATATTTTGACATCATAACTGCTGCTTTGTAAATTTGAAGCAATAACCTCAATGGAAATATCTTTATTAACAGGATTATTATCTTCATAATTAAGGATAATAATAGGAGAAGCAACCTCATTATTTTTAGAACCAGAATTATTTCCCGAACCGCTGTTTGTATAATAAAAATCATCAACAAAAGCACAGCCCTGTTCTAATATTTTCTCCAAAGTAACCTCTCCTATCCCACTTACTCTTATTAAGTCATTTACAGAGGAAAAAGGCCTTTTTTCAATTATTCTGTCTGCGTAAGTTGGACCTATGCCCGTTAATTTTTGAAGATCTTCTTTTGAAGCAGTATTAATATCTACACTACATATTTCTGCAACTGTTTCCAAATCCTCCAAATCTTCAAGAAAAACCAAATCCTCCTCCGCTTCTTTAATTGAACCAACTATTCTATCTTGAAGTTCTTTTATCATTTCATCCATTTCTCTTACCCTTGCCCATAAAGCGTCCAAATCCGTTTCATCTTCTTCAAAGAAATATTCTTCTTCAATAGAAAAACCCGCTTCTTTAATTAAGCTTAAAATTTCTTCCGCCTTCTGCCTTATTAAAAGATGAGGAGAAGGACCATAAGAATCTTCTTCGCTCCAAGAAAACATTGACGCCTGGAAGGGATTAAGAACAGAAATAATGGAATTAAGATTGCTGAAAAAATTTACAATTCCTCCAATTATTTTTCCTCCGATGCTTTTTGCATTTTCCGTCGCAGCATTCCCAACATTACTTGCAATACCGGACACTTCGACAAGAAGATGATCTATTTTCTCTCCTGCGAGATATAGGGCGTATAATTGGTCTTTTAATAAATTAATTTGCCTTTCTGCAAATGAGGGTTTTTGAAATTGAAATTCAGGGACATAAGAAGGAAAATCAATTTCAATTTTAGGCCCTTCTTTCCATATATACACTCCATATTGATTTTTTTCTATAGCCCCGCTTATATTTACAATAAAGGGAGATATATTATCTATTCCTCCTGTCCACTGACTTCCTGCGGTCATCGTGGGTGTTTCAATTTCCCTTGAAGAATAAATATTTATTTCAATTTTATTATTTTTCGGGTTATAAAGCAAAATAAAGGGAAAACTGACATTTTCAACTTTTCCAGTATAAGTTTTGTAAGAGAAAGGGAAATTCCCTCCTCCCGTTCTTAATTCGTTCTTTAGTAGCCACTCTATAGCATATTTCTTTGCTTCATTAGCTCCCATTTCCCAAAAAGAAGAAAAGCCAAAATCAAGGAAAATGGGAGCTAATTTAGTTCCAGTTTTAACAAAATCCCCCACTATTTCCTTTGGCGCTTGAGTTATTAAATAATTAAATGAGTTTAATTGTATCCCTCTTCTAAGAAGAATTAAAATAGCTTCTTTTTCAGGTTTTGAAATGGGCGAAGTAACTACCTTTATCCATTCATTTGTTATTTTTTGGTTAAGAGTACTAACTATTGAATTTATTTCCTTTTCAGGAAGTTGAATTTTATATTCTTGTTCTAAAAAATCTTCTTCATTAGAAGCGTTTATTACAGAACTAAAAGGGAAAAACAGCGATACTAAAACCAAACAGAAAATAAGCTTTTTTACGTTTTTTTTTCCGCAAAACATTAAATTTTATATTTCTATTGAAACTTTTTCTATAAAATTATCAAAAAAATCAACACATTTTTTGCTATCTTTTGTAGAAATATAAGTTTCAAAAATGTATATTTTTTGCTTAATTGGTATTTCAATTAAAATATAAAAAAATGATGATAAATTTTGGGCAAGTTCTTCTGATTCGCCATAAAAGTTTTTTAATGCCTTATAATTACTTATGCTAACTACTTCTTCATTATCGCTAATGCTTCCAGATCTTAATATTGTTTCTATATAATTAAATCTTTGTTCATCGTTTTTAATATAAACATTAATAACGCACCCCTGTATTGGAATAGGTACCCAAGAAGAATTTGGATTTAATTCTATCTCTGGAGTTGATAATACTATCCCATATTCATTTATCCCTCCTGACCATGTAATTTCTTCTGTTTCTTTTACCCCCCACCCCTCCGGAACCATAAAACTTAACCCAGCATTTTCATTCACAACCACTTTCCCTTCTTCTGTTTCTATAATTTCATAATTATCAGTACTTTCATATTCTACCTGACTTGGTATCTCCCAGTAGCTTTCTCTTATTTCTTTCTTATATCTCAAATAATCATATATAAGATATGATATTAAGGTGAAAGAAAACAGAAAAAGGATGAGAAAAAAGATGATTTTATTTCTTTTATTCATAAATTTATCTTTATTAAAACAGTAAAATCGCCATAATAATAAAGGCGGCTAGCGATTAGGCTATTCTAACTCTTTTTGAAAAAAATAGAACTGTGGAAAACTAAAAATTAAGAAATTTAGCATCTTTATTTATTATTCCAATTCCTTTTTAATAACACTATTGACAGTATTATCTGGTGTGGTAGAATTAAACCACAAAATAAAATATTAAAAATATGTCTAAAAATTTACAAAAATTTGGAAAAAACCTTAAGAACTTAAGAATAAAAAAGGGCTTAGGATTAAGAGAGATCTGTAAGCTTGCTAATTATGATCCCAGTAACTGGAGTAAAATAGAAAGAGGAAAAATGTCTCCACCCTCTGAGGAACTGATTTTGCAAAAATGGGCAAAAATATTAGGACTAAGAACAAAAAAAGAAATTCAAAAATTTATTGACGAAGCAATCATATCGCAAGGCATAATTCCTCAAGATATTTTATCTCATACCAGCGCAATTGAGCATCTCCCGGCTTTTTTTAGAACTTTGCGAAACAAAAAACCAACAAGAGAAGAAATTGATAAATTGATAGAATTGATAAGAAATGCTTAATAAAGATTTTAAAGCTCCCTTTTTAGGAAATATTGAAATTAGATATAGAACAGAGACTTTTAGAAGAAAGTTCTGGAATAATTCAATTCCTGTAAATATAGAAGATATAATAGATATAACTCTAAAAATAAATGTTATTCCGGTGCCAAATTTAATTAAATTTTGCGATACAGATGCATTAATTGCTTCTAACTGGAAATCTATTTACGTTGATAAAAATAAGTATTTAGATGAAAGATACACAAACCGTCTTAGGTTTTCATTCGCTCACGAAATAGGACATTTTGTTTTACATAAGGAAATTTATAAAAGCTTTAGCATAAAAAGTTTTGAAGATTTTTATAAATTAATTGACCAAATTCCTCAAGAACAATACGGATATATTGAAACTCAGGCAAATAAATTCGCAAATTACCTTCTTATACCAAGAGATATACTGTCACTAGAGAGAAACAAACTTATAACAAACGAAAAAACTGTTGATCAAATAATAAAATCAAAAAAAATAGACGATAAAACAATAGATTCCTATATTGCGATACCGCTCTCAAAAATATTTTGTGTTTCAGAAGATGCTATGGAAATTGCTTTAAGCGATATTCGTTCCTAGTGTTATTGTTTTTTTTACAAAAAAATAACTGAAGAATAAAAAACAACAATTTACTAAATGTAATCTGGATTTTTTATCAATTTCTTCTCTTGCTGTTTTTTTGTTTCGCAAGGTTCTAAAAAAAGCCGCCTGCAAGCGCAAGCGACAAAGAAAGAACAATTTAAACGGATGAAAAAATATTCCAATCCTCCCTGTCTTTTGTATATCTTATAAACAAGTTTTTAGAATAACCACTTAAA
>Ga0172382_10001524_pt1 | contig 41286 bp, 27 predicted proteins | sample Leawel138RmetaG_FD_122245 | JGI IMG/M metagenome (GOLD analysis project Ga0172382, IMG submission 122245) | Leachate microbial communities from a municipal landfill in Southern Ontario, Canada - Leachate well 138R metaG | ecosystem: Engineered > Solid waste > Landfill > Unclassified | place...
AAATCCCGCTTCTGGAACAGCAGCAACAGGTCGAAGGGGTTGTACACCGGCTCGCCGCCCCAGTTGTAGCCGTTGTACCAGCGGCGCACCTCGTCGCGGTCCAGCTCGGGTAGTTCGGGCGCGAACACCGTATCCACGTCCGAATCGGTGTAGCCACAGATCGCGGAGTATTCGGCATCCAGGGTTATGTCGTTGAGGTTGTTCAACCCCGAGAACAGACTGACCTTGCTGAACTTGCTCACCCCGGTGAGGAACACGAAGCGCAGCCAGGGGTCGGCATCCTTGAGCACCGAATACAGGTTCTTCAGCCCTTCGCGTGCCTCGATGGCTGCTTCCGGTGCGCTCAGGTTGTCCAGAATCGGTTTGTCGTATTCGTCGATCAGCACCACCGCGCGCTGGCCGTATTGCGTGGCCGCATCGCGGATCAGGTGGGTGAAGGTGCCGACGATGTCCTCGGCGGCTGCTTCCGGTTCGGGCAGGGAGAGCTCGCGGCGGATGTCGATGAGTTGCTGACGGATGCGCCGGTCGAGCTCTTCACGCCCGCGCACCACGCCGCTGCCGAAGCTGATGCGGATCACCGGGCCGGGCGTGCTCCAGTCCCAGTGGGTGTCGGCGTACAGGCCGGCGAACAGCGTGCGGTGGCACTCGAACAATTCCTTCAGCGTGTCCAGAAACAGGCTCTTGCCGAAGCGACGCGGGCGGGACAGAAAGAAGTACTTGCCCTCCGACACCAGCCGGCAGGCAAAGCGCGTCTTGTCGACATAGTAAAAACCGCCGGTGCGGATTTCCTTCAGGTTCTGGATGCCGATGGGCAGTGACTTGCGGTGCATGCGCGCAACTCCCTCTGAGGTCGTTCTCTCAAACCTTTTTCACGAACTCCGACTTCAGTGACATGGCGCCAAAGCCGTCGATGCGACAGTCGATGTCGTGATCGCCTTCCACCAGACGAATGTTCTTCACCTTGGTGCCAACCTTCACAACCGATGAAGCCCCCTTCACCTTCAAATCCTTGATCACCGTGACACTATCACCGTCCTGCAACACATTGCCCACGGCATCGCGCACGACCCGGCCCGCCCCCTCTTCCGCAGCGGGGGCCGTGGCCGGGTTCCATTCGTGACCGCATTCCGGGCACACCAGCATGGCCCCTTGTTCATAGGCGTAGGGCGAAGCGCACTGCGGGCAGGGGGGCAAACGACTCATTGTCATGTTCCATGGATGGTTTTCGGAACGTCATTGTAAGCCCTGGACCCGGTTGAAGCCCTTTCAGGACGCCACAGCGCACCGCCCTGCCGATCCGCCGACCGGTCCAGCGCTTGTCACCCAAGGGCCTGAACGGTACACTTTTTCATGAAACCGGAATGAAGCGGTGCCAGCACAAGAAAGGAAATTCAAATCACATGTCACCAAGGCTTTCCGCCCGCGCCCTGATCAGCCTGCTGGGCGCGCTCATGATGTCGGGAGGGTGTGCCATGCTGCAGACGCAGGATGAACAGACCGCCTGGCTGTCTCCAGACAGTTTCGCCACCCGGGACGACCTCGAAACGCAGCGCAAGCGGCTGGAGCAAGGCTTCACGCAGGCATGCAGTCTCGATCAGGCACGCGACGAAGCGCAGCTCGCAGCCATCCATACCTCGCTCGACATGCTGCAGCGCATCCAGGGCGCGTTGCGCGCACTCGATCAACAACGCACGATTACCCGAGAATGCCCGCCACCGGTCGACGACCGTATTGGCGGCAAGGAAATCGTGGGCGAGGTCGAATGGATCGGCCTGCCATCGCTGGGCACCGCGCTGAAAGCGCGGGTCGACACCGGGGCCACGTCGTCGTCGCTCACCGCGCACGAGATCACCCGCTTCGAGCGCGACGGCCAGAACTGGGTCCGCTTTCAGCTGGCGCTGACCGACGAGGACGAAGTCGGTGAGCACCTGCATGGCATCTGGCTGGAAGCGCCGGTGGTGCGCCGGGCGCGCATCATTCAGGCCGCAGGCAGCGAAAGCCGGCCGGTGATCCGGCTTCCGGTCAAGCTGGGCCGCATCGAACAATCCGCCGAATTTACCCTGAGTGATCGCAGTCAGCTTACCTATCCTGTGCTGCTTGGCCGGCGCTTCCTGATGGACATGGCGGTGGTCGATGTAAGCCAGCGTTACCTGCATGCACGGCCACATTATCCGCACAACGTGCTGCCAGCGCTTGCCGCACGGGATCAGGCGCGCGGAGACGCGTACAGCCCCCCTGCCATGCGTGACGACGTTCGGGATTGAGCCCACCGATGTCCCGTCTCTGGTTCTGTCTGATCGTCGGCTTCCTGCTCGTGGCCGGCATTGCGCTCAGCGTGCATCGTCATGTGGCCCACGAAATCCCCTGGACACCGGGGGAGCAACGCGAAGTGTGGGAAATCGAGGCGCAGGTGAATCTCTTTGCCGCCGGTGGACCGGTGCGGGTCGAACTGGCCCTGCCCGCCGACCAGCCGGGCTTTCGCCTGCTCACCGAACATACCGCTTCATCGGGCTACGGTCTGGCTTTTCTGGAAGAGGCTGCACGCCGCATTGCGCGCTGGTCGATACGACAGGCGAGCGGCAACCAGCAACTGTATTACTCCGCACAGGTTCTGGTGGCGCCCAACGAACGTGGCCTGCCGGCCGCGCGCCCCAGCCTGCCGCCGGAGGTGTTGTGGGAAAGTCCCTACGGCACGGCAGCCGATGCGGTGATCGCACGTGCGCATCAGCGCTCGTCCGATGCCTTCACCTTCACGCATGAACTGATTCGCGACATTTCCGGCGACACGCAGGGCGAGAATGCACGCCTGCTGCTCACCCAGTTCCAGCCGGTGCCGCTGCTGGTGCGCCTGCTCAACCATGCGGGCATCGCCGCCCGTGAGGTCAACGGCCTGATGCTCGAGGACGGACGCCGGCGTCAAACCCTCACCGCCTGGCTGGAAGTATTCGACGGGGAGGACAGCCGCCTGTTCAATCCGCATGACGGACGCGAGGGCAAGCCCGAAAACATGCTGCTGTGGAAGCGCCATTCCGGGCCGGTGCTGCAGGTGGAGGGCGGCAGCGACTCGCGGGTGAGTTTCTCGATGCTGCGCCACAGCCAACCGGTGAGCGCCGCCTTCACCCACCACCTGGCCGACGGCACCCTGCTCAACTTCTCCATTCACAGCCTGCCGCTGGAGGAACAGGCACTGTTCCGCACCATCCTGCTGATCCCGATCGGGGCGCTGATCGTGGTGCTGCTGCGAATTCTGGTAGGCATCCGCACCTCGGGTACCTTCATGCCGGTGCTCATCGCGCTGGCCTTCATCCAGACCTCGCTGCTCACCGGCCTGATCGGCTTTCTGCTGGTGGTGTCGGTCGGGCTGGTCATCCGCAGCTACCTGTCTCACCTCAACCTGCTGCTGGTCGCCCGGGTGTCGGCGGTGATCATCACGGTGATCGGGATCATCTCGGTGTTTTCGGTGCTGTCCTACCGCTTCGGACTCAACGCGGGACTGACCATCACCTTCTTCCCGATGATCATCCTGTCGTGGACCATCGAACGGATGTCCATCCTGTGGGAGGAGGAAGGCTGGAAGGAAGTGCTGATCCAGGGCGGTGGCAGCCTGCTGACCGCAGTCCTCGCCTATCTGGCGATGACCAATCCGTGGGTACGCCACATCACCTTCAACTTTCTTGGCGTGCAGTTCATCCTCATGGCGCTGATCCTGATGATCGGCAACTACACCGGCTACCGGCTGCTGGAACTGCGCCGGTTCAGGCCGATCATGGAACGCTGAAGCATGTGGGCGAGTCCATGGAACCTGCACGAGCGGGGCGTGATCGGCATGAACCAGCGCAACATCCGCTATATTGCGCGTTACAACGACCGGCGCCACTACCCGCTGGTCGATGACAAGCTCCAGACCAAGCTGCTGGCCGCACAGCATGGCATCGCCTCACCGGCACTGATTGGCACGGTGCGTTCGCAATTCGAAGTCAAGCAGGTCGCACGACTGGTCTCCGCACACGAGGGCTTTGTCATCAAACCTGCCAAAGGCAGCGGCGGAAAAGGCATTTTGGTGATCGAAAAGCGCGACGGCAATGCCTATGTGAAACCGAGCGGCCAGCACATCGACCGCACGGACATCGAGCGCCATGTCTCGAACATCCTGTCCGGCCTGTACTCGCTGGCCGGCTCGCCCGATGTGGCATTGATCGAAACACTGATCCTGTTCGACGAACGCTTTTCCGCATACACCTACGAGGGCGTGCCCGACATCCGGGTGATCGTCTTCAGGGGCTACCCGGTGATGTCGATGATGCGGCTGTCTACCGCCGCCTCCGATGGCAAGGCCAACCTGCACCAGGGCGCGGTGGGTGTCGGGCTGGACATCGGAAGCGGCTGCGCGGTAAAGGCGGTGCAGTTCGACCGCCCGCGCACCACCCACCCGGACACCGGGCATCCACTGTCCTCGCTGCGTGTGCCCGACTGGGCAGGGCTGCTGCATCTTGCCGCCCGCTGCCACGAGATGGTCGGGCTGGGCTATCTCGGGGTCGATCTCGCACTGGATCGCAATATCGGACCGATGCTGCTCGAACTCAATGCCCGGCCGGGCCTGGCCATACAGATGGCCAACGGCGAAGGGCTGCGCCGCCGGCTCGACCTGATCGAGGCCCAGCCCGCAGGGCGCAGCGTCGAACAACGGGTGGCCTTTTCGATGCGCCACTTCGCACGCTCAGGGCACGCTGCCAGGCTGTGAACAAGCTCACCGGGCAGCCCCGGAACACGCTACCATGGACCATCGAGACTCAGGCACAAGTGGAGACGCACTTGTTGAGACGCACGCTTTCCGGCTGCTGGCTGCTGTTGTCGCTGGCACTCCTTCCGCTCACCGGGCATGCCACGCACGCCCTGCGCATCGGCCTGTATGAGTCACCCCCCAAGATCTTCACCGATGCATCCGGCATGCCACGCGGCATTCTGGTGGAGATCCTCCAGGAGATCGCGCGGGCAGAAGGCTGGCGGCTGAGCTTCGAGCGCTGCGAGTGGGAAATGTGCCTCAACCGGCTCGAAAACGGCGAACTCGACCTGATGCCGGACGTGGCCTTCACCGATGCGCGCGACGACCGCTTCGCGTTTCACCGCACCCCTGCCCTGCACAGCTGGTCGCAGGTGTATCGGCGCAAGGAATTGACGGTCGGCTCGCTGCTCGATCTGGAAGGGTTGCGCATCGGCGTGCTCTCCAGCGGCGTGCAGTCGGTGCTACTCGCGCAGATGCTGGAGAGTTTCGGCATCGATGCCGAGCTGGTCGCCACCCGCTCGACGGAAGAATCCTTCCAGCAGGCCGCCGCAGGCGAAGTCGATGTGGTGGCGGTGAATCATTTTTTCGGGGGCTACAAGGCCGTGGAATACGACCTGAGGCCCACGCCGGTGATGTTTTTCCCCGCCAGGCTGTTCTTCGCTGCCCCGCTGGGCGAGCAGGACGAGGTGCTCGCCGCCATAGACCGCCATCTCGACGACTGGTTGAAGATGGAAGACTCACCCTACTTTCACATCCTGAACCGCTGGGGGGCTCCCACCCCGCAGGTACCGGTCTCCCGGACTTTCATCTCTGCCTTCATCGGGATTTCGCTGGCCGGCCTGCTGCTGGCCGTCAATGTATGGTGGCTGCGCCGTCGCGTGCGTCACGCCGTGGCCGAACTGCACACCCTGAACACCCGCCTGAACGCCACCCTGAGGGCGATTCCCGACCTGTTGTTCGAAATGGACCAGGACGGACGCTACATCGCCATCCACACCAGCCGCGATGACGCACTCACGGCGCCACGCCAAGTACTTGAAGGCGCCCTGGTGGACGACGTGCTGCCCGAAGCCGCTGCGCAACAGGTGCACCAGGTGGTGAACACCACCTTGCGCGACGGGCACGCACACGGCACGGTCATCGAGTTGCCCATCCGTGGCGAGACGCGCTGGTTCGAATTGTCGGCCGCCCGCAAGGAAAGCCTGCCCGGCGACCCGGCGCGGCTGCTCATCCTGTCGCGCGACATCACCGAACGGATGCAGGCCCAGCAACGCATCCAGCATCTCGCCGACAACGACCACCTCACCGGCCTGCCCAACCGCATCACCCTGCATCAGCTGTTCCAGCAGGCCATCTCGCTGTCGCATCGCCATGAAAAGCCGGTGGCCCTGCTGTTCATGGACCTGGACCACTTCAAGCACCTCAACGACTCACTCGGCCACGCCCGGGGCGACAGCCTGCTGGTGCTGGTGGCCGGGCGCATCGAGCAGTGCCTGCGCGAATCGGATATCGCCTGCCGCATGGGCGGTGACGAATTCGTGCTGGTGCTGCCGGAAACCGGCACCAGCGGGGCACTGAATGTGGCCACACGACTGCACGCCGCAATCCAGCCCCCCTTCGAACTCGGCGAGCACCGCGTGAGCATCACCGCCTCCATCGGCATCGCGATGTATCCGGACGACGGTGCGGACATCGACACCCTGCTGAGCAAGTCCGATGCAGCGATGTACCAGGCCAAGGCCGAAGGGCGCAACATGACCCGCTTTTTCACCGAGGAGATGCAGGCCCGGTCCGAGCGCGTCCTGACCCTATCGAACGCCCTGGCCTTTGCACTGGAACGCGAGGAAGTGGCCCTGCACTACCAGCCCATCGTGCGCGTACTCGATGGTGCGGTGCATGGCGCGGAAGCCCTGATGCGCTGGAGCACGCCACAGCTGGGCATGGTGTCGCCGGCCGAGTTCATTCCGGTGGCGGAGAGCGGTGGCCAGATCATCCGCCTGGGCGACTGGGTGCTCGATCAGGCCGTCAGGCAAGCCAGCCAGTGGCACGCCGCAGGCCGGCACCTGAAGGTGGCGGTGAACGTATCGGCCATCCAGTTCCGCCATCCCGAGTTCATCGACCGGGTGGCCCAGATACTGACTGTGCATGGCCTGCCCGCCTGCGAGCTGGAACTGGAAGTCACAGAATCGCTGACCATGGGCGACCCGGAAGCCGCCATCCGCACCATGCAGGCCCTGCACACGCTCGGCGTGAGTCTGGCAATCGACGATTTCGGCACCGGTTACTCTTCGATGAGTTACCTGCGCCGCCTGGGCTTCAACAAGGTGAAGATCGACCAGAGTTTCGTTCGCGACATCGGCCAGGATCCGGACGACGAAGCCATCATCGGCGCGATCATCCAGCTCGGGCAAAGCCTGGGCATGGTGACGCTGGCCGAAGGCGTCGAAACCCGCGCACAGCGCGACTTTCTGGCCACCCACGGCTGCGAGCTGATGCAGGGCTGGCTGATTGGCCGGGCCTGCCCCGCCGAGGCCTTCGAAGCCTTTCTCGACCAGCAGCCGGCCTCCGGCGATGCCGGCTAGCCCGCAGTACTCGCATGCTGTCCGGCCGCAGAGCACCGATAGCGGCGTACAACACCCTTTATAATAGAAAAATTAAAACAAAAAAAACATAATAATCAATTTACACTATGATGCTGATTGCTTGGCATTTCGTGAGCCTTTGTTAGACTGAAATTCGTGACCGGACAGCGGCAAGGCCAGATTTCACGCACGCGGTTCGCGAACCCTGAGCAGACATTCCCACCCAAGGAAGGAGATGAACATGAGCGCAAGCGACACCAACGCCCCCGGCAAATGCCCCGTCATGCACGGCGGCAACACCGCTGCCGGCAACTCGGTCATGGAATGGTGGCCCAAGGCACTGAATCTGGACATCCTGCACCAGCACGACAGCAAGACCAATCCGCTCGGCGCAGATTTCGATTACCGCGAAGCAGTCAAGTCGCTCGATTACGAGGCCGTGAAAAAGGACCTCGCCGCCCTCATGACCGACAGCCAGGATTGGTGGCCGGCCGACTGGGGCCACTACGGCGGCCTGATGATCCGCATGGCCTGGCACGCCGCCGGCACCTACCGCATCGCCGATGGCCGGGGCGGGGCCGGCACCGGCAACCAGCGCTTTGCCCCGCTCAACTCCTGGCCCGACAACGCCAACCTGGACAAGGCACGCCGCCTGCTGTGGCCGATCAAGAAAAAATACGGCAACAAGCTGTCCTGGGCCGACCTCATCGTGCTGGCCGGCAATGTGGCGTATGAATCCATGGGCCTGAAGACCTTCGGCTTCGCCTTTGGCCGCGAAGACATCTGGCATCCGGAGCAGGACACCTACTGGGGTTCGGAGAAGGAGTGGCTCGCCCCCAGCGGCAGCGAGGGCTCCCGCTACTCCGGCGAACGCGATCTGGAAAACCCGCTCGCAGCGGTGATGATGGGCCTCATCTATGTAAACCCCGAAGGTGTCGACGGCAAGCCCGACCCGCTCAAGACCGCCCATGACGTACGCGTGACCTTTGCCCGCATGGCGATGAACGACGAGGAAACCGTAGCGCTGACGGCCGGTGGTCATACGGTCGGCAAATGTCATGGCAATGGCAATGCGGCCAACCTCGGCGCAGCCCCCGAAGGCGCCGATCTGGAAGAACAGGGTCTGGGCTGGATGAACCACACCAGCCGGGGCATCGGCCGCGACACCGTGACCAGCGGCATCGAAGGGGCCTGGACCGCGAATCCGACGAAGTGGGACAACGGCTACTTCGACATGCTCTTCAAGCACGACTGGTGGCTGCAGAAATCCCCGGCCGGCGCCTGGCAGTGGGAGCCGGTCAACATCAAGGAAGAAGACATGCCGGTGGATGTGGAAGACCCCTCCATCCGCCGCAAGCCGATCATGACCGACGCCGACATGGCGCTCAAGTTCGACCCGGAATACCGCAAGATTGCCGAGCGTTTCCGAGACGATCAAGCCTATTTCGAGGAAGTTTTCGCTCGCGCCTGGTTCAAGCTCACCCACCGCGACATGGGCCCCAAGGCCCGCTACATCGGCCCCTATGTGCCCGCCGAAGACCTGATCTGGCAGGACCCGGTGCCCGCCGGCAACACCGGCTACGACGTCGCTGCGGTCAAGGCGAAGATCGCCGCTGCCGGTCTTTCCGTCGGCGAGATGGTAGCCACCGCCTGGGACAGCGCCCGCACCTTCCGGGGCTCCGACAAGCGCGGCGGCGCCAATGGCGCCCGCATCCGCCTGGCGCCCCAGAAGGACTGGGAAGGCAACGAACCGGCACGGCTGGCCAAGGTGCTGGCCGTGTATGAAAAGATCGCTGCCGACACCGGCGCCAGCGTCGCCGACGTGATCGTGCTGGGCGGCAATGTGGGGCTGGAACAGGCTATCCAGGCCGCCGGTTTCCAGGTGGAGGTGCCCTTCGCGCCCGGTCGGGGCGATGCCCACGAGGAGCAGACCGATGTGGAATCCTTCGAAGTCCTCGAACCCCTGGCCGACGGCTTCCGCAACTGGCAGAAGAAGGACTACGTGGTGCAGCCCGAGGAAATGCTGCTCGACCGGGCGCAACTGCTCGGCCTGACCGCCCACGAAATGACCGTGCTCATCGGCGGCCTGCGGGTGCTGGGCACCAACCACGGCGGCAGCCAGCATGGGGTGTTCACCGACCGGGTCGGGGCCCTGACCAACGACTTTTTCGTGAATCTCACCGACATGGCTTACAGCTGGAAGCCCACCGGCCGCAACAGCTACGCCATCGTGGAGCGCAAGAGCGGCGCCACCCGATGGACCGCCACCCGGGTTGACCTGGTGTTCGGCTCCAACTCGGTGTTGCGCGCTTACGCCGAGGTGTATGCCCAGGACGACAACCGCGAGAAGTTCGTGCGCGACTTCGTCGCCGCCTGGACCAAGGTGATGAACGCCGACCGCTTCGATCTCATGTGACATTGCCGCCGTCTGCACGAAAGCCCGTGCAGGCGGCGGGCGCCGCGCTCAATCCCAGCGTGCAAAATCCTCTTCGCGCACAAAAGCCAGTGTACGGCCATCGGCGAGCAATTCGCGAATGCGCCAGGGCCGGCCCTCGGCATCGAGTTCCACCAGCCCGATCCCGCTTCCATTGAGCAAGCGCCGGCCGCGTGCCGCCTCTTCATGCTTGCGTGGCACTACCCGCATGCTGCGCCGCCGGGTAAACCAGTTCAGGGGAGAGCGCGGTGCGTACAGCCAACGATTGAGCCGGTCGAGCACCGCCAGCAGACGTGGCGGAAACTCGTTGCGTACCCCACTGCTGCACACCTGCCAGATGTGCGGCCCCTGCGCACGCCCACGCAACTCCACGTCATACACAAAGGAATAATGCACATCGCCCGAGAGCACCACAAAATGATGTGGCGTCCGGCGGTGCCTGAATATGTTGAGCACCGCCTGTGCGGCGCCGGGATGGGCCATCCAGTTCTCCGCATCCACCATCAGCGGATGACCCAACCAGGTAAATGCACGCTGGATCACCTCGATCAGCTTGACCCCGAAAATCGGCGCAGGCGACACCAGCAACACCGCCTTCAGGCCACGCAGGCTTTCCTGCAAATCGGTGAGCGCCTCCCAATCCATCAACCCCGACGGCTGACGTGCCGCCACCTCCGAGCGCCAGCGGCGGGTGCGGGTATCCATGACCACCAACGGGGGCTGAGTGGGCCAGGTGTAGTGCCAGTCCTCAAAACGCAGCAATCCATCGATGCATGCTTCGTGATTGCGCGAACCCGGTTTCAGCAGCGCGGTCTGCATGCTGTCGAGCAGCGCCGCCTCAAAGGCTTCCGGCCGGTTGCCCCAGGCTTGGTTGATCGCATAGGCGAGCAGGGCATTGCCTACCACCCTGCGTGAGAACGCGTGCTGGTAAGCCACCTCTTCCCACTCACGACTCAGGTTCCAGTCGTCGGTCACATCGTGATCGTCGAAGATCATCGCCACCGGAACATGCGCCAGCACCCTTCGCACAGCCGGCAGATCGGCCCTGAACGATTCGATGACGGCGAGTTCCTTTCGGTACAGGGCCAGCTCATCGGCACTCAATCCGTCAGGAGGCGTCAGATCCAGTCCGTGCCAGGGCGCCGGAGACCAGACCAGCAGATACATCGCCAGCACTTCGGCCAGTGTAACCAGATGGTTATGTGCGCTGGCCGAAGTAAACACCGGCTTCTCGACGCCTCCGAACAAGACCTCGATCAGTGCAAAATTGTGCCGATGGCGCGGCAGCAAGGTTTCGCGCCGGTAATAACAGGCCTCATGCCGATACAGCGAAGCGGCATCGCTCACCCCGGCCTCCTCTGCCCCTTGCAAGAGCTCGTTGGGCAGACCCAGCCGCTCGATCAAGCGATGGATTGCCCGTAGCAGCGGGCCGGCCACATCGTCCGCATAAATCTGGTCGCCGGTCATCACCAGCGCAGACGGCCAGCCGGGCAGCCCGTCCTCGGCCGGCACCGGGTCCGCATCCATAGCCCCCTGCCCGATCAGCGTCGCCAGCAGACGCTCGACCCGCAACAGGCCATCTCCTCCCGCATGGTGTGGCTTGCGACACGAACCATGCAGTACCGATGCCACCTTCGGCGCAAACACAAACCCCGGCGACGTCTGCCCCGGAAAGCACAAGTCGGGCGCCCAGTCCTCCCAGCCCAGCCAATTCACGGACTGCCCGCCGAGCCCCCCGACTGTGGCCACCTCCACCCGATAGCCTGTCCAGCGGCCCACGGGCAGTTCGACCGGCAGCGCAACGTCGAGCAACGCATAGTACAGGGCCGGTGCAGCCTGCAGCAGGCGCAGCGCCGAAGAATCCAGCGTCGGTTCAATACAAAAAGCATCGTCCGCCCCCGGATGCACAATCACCCGCACCCGTACCGCACAACGGGTTGCCAGCCATAGCACGATCCTGCGTGCCTCCACCCTGCGCAACAGCGGACCGGCCAGCACCAACCCCTGCGCAGCCTGCGGCCCCGCCGCCCTCTCATCCACCCCGTTCACTCTTTCGCTTCTCCCCTGTCTGCATCCCGACGCCTGATCCGTGCGTCACCGAGACTATAGCGGCTCGCCGGACGACGGCCAGCAATGTGCTGCATGATGTATCGTTACACTTCGATCCGGCCATCGTCACCGGAAACCACCCTTACCGCATACCACGCAAGCGCGCACATGACTCCTGCCTCGATGCCTCATGCCCCCCTACCCACCGGCTTCATCGCCCTGCACGGCAACCGCACCGAAACCCTGCTCGACACCGTCGCCGGCTGGCTGGCAGCGCACCCGCTGGCGCCGCTGGAACCGGAGATCGTTCTGGTGCAGAGCAACGGCATGGCCGAATGGGTGAAGATGGCGCTCGCCCGCCAGAACGGCATCTGCGCCGCCGCCCGGGTGCAGCTGCCGGCGCGCTTCCAGTGGCACACCTACCGCCAGGTTCTGGGCCGCGCCCAAGTGCCGGCCCGCTCGCCGCTGGACAAGACCACGCTCGCCTGGCGACTCATGCGCCTGCTCCCCAGCCTCATCGACGCCCCCGGCTTTGCGCCGATTGCCGCCTGGCTGACCGATGACAGCCCCGGCCGGCGCTTTCAGCTTGCACAGCGCATCGCCGACCTGTACGACCAGTATCAGGTCCACCGCCCGGACTGGCTGGAGGGCTGGGCCAACGGCGAGGAGCAGTTGCGCGACGCCGGCGCCCACCCCTGCCCGATGCCCGACGACCAGCGCTGGCAGGCGCGCCTGTGGCTGCGCCTGCTCGACGAACTGGACGCGCAGCAGATCGCCCTGATCCGTCCGCAACTGCATCGCCGGGTGCTCGACCGGCTCACCGCCCTGTCGCCCGCCGAAGCCCCTGCCGCCTGCCCCGGCCTGCCCCGGCGCGTCGTGCTCTTCGGCATGACGCATGTCCCGCTGCCGATGCTCGAGTTGCTCTCGGCCCTGTCGCAGCACAGCCAGGTCCTGCTCGCCATTCCCAACCCCTGCCGCTACCACTGGGCCGACATCATGGACGGCCGCGAATGGCTGCGCATCGCGCGCCGCCGCCAGCCGCTGCGCGACGGGCACGACCTGCAGCAGATCGAGCTCGACGCCATGCACCTGCATGCCCACCCGCTGCTGGCCGCGTGGGGCCGGCAGGCGCGCGACTTCGTACGCCAGCTCGACCACTTCGACGATGTCGAACAGACCCGCGCCCATTTTCCGCTCGCCCGCATCGACCTGTTCGACGACGAACCCGCCGACACCGCGCCCCTGCTGCTGCAGGTGCAGCGCCACATCCGCGACCTGCTGCCGCTTGGCGAGCATCCCCGCCCCACCATTCCGGCCGAAGACCGCTCCATCGTCTTTCACATCGCCCACAGCCCGGTGCGCGAGCTGGAAATCCTGCACGACCAGCTGCTCGATCTTCTCGCCGCCCCGCCCGGGGGGCAGCCCCTGCACCCACGCGACATCGTCGTCATGGTGCCCGCCATCGACCAGTTCGCTCCGGCCATCCGCGCCGTGTTCGGGCAATACGGCCGACATGACCCGCGCCACATTCCCTTCGATATCGCCGACCTCTCGGCCCGCGCCGGCACCCCGCTGCTGGCCGCAGTCGAATGGCTGCTGCGCCTGCCGCACGACCGCTGCCGGCTGTCCGAACTGTGCGGCCTGCTCGACGTGCCGGCCATCGCCGCCCGCTTTGCAATCGACGAAGACGGCGTGCCCCGTCTGGCGCACTGGATGCGCGGTGCCGGCATTCGCTGGGGGCTGGACGCCAGCCACCGCGCCGGCCTCGCCCTGGAAGCCTGCGGCGAGCAGAACAGCGCCCTGTTCGGCCTGCGTCGCATGCTCATGGGCTACGCTGTGGGCCAGCCCGAAGACCCCGCCCGCCCGTACGCCGGCATCGAACCCTACGACGAAGTCGGCGGGCTGGATGCCGAACTGGCCGGCGCGCTGGCCAACCTGCTCGACCGCCTGATCGACTGGCAGCACACCTCCCGCCAGCCCGTGCCGCCCGCCGACTGGGCCACCCGCCTGCGCGCCCTGCTCGCGGCACTCGTGCTGCCCCGGGACGACACCGACCGGCAAACCCTGGCCGCCCTGCACAGTGCACTGGAGCACTGGGTCAGCGCCTGCGACGACGCCGGCTTCGACCAGCCCCTGCCGCTCGAAGTGGCCGCCGATGCCTGGCTCGCCACCCTCGACACGCCGGCGCTGGAGCGCCGCTTCCGCGCCGGCGGCGTGACCTTCTGCACCCTCATGCCGATGCGGGCCATCCCCTTCGAAGTGGTGTGCCTGCTCGGCATGAACGACGGCGACTACCCGCGCCGCACCCCGCGCAGCGATTTCGACCTGATGGCCCTGCCCGGCCAGCAACGCCCGGGCGACCGCGCCCGCCGCGACGACGACCGCCAGCTCATGCTCGAAGCCCTGCTCTCTGCCCGCCGCGTGCTGCATGTGAGCTGGTGCGGCCGCAGCGTGCGCGACAACAGCGAGCAGCCCCCGTCCGTGCTGGTCGCCCAACTGCGCGACTATCTGGCTGCAGGCTGGTCGCCCGAGGTGGTCGCCACCCGCACCACCGAACACCCGCTGCAACCTTTCAGCCGGCGCTATTTCGAAACCGGCACCGCCTTGCGCACCTGGGCGCGTGAATGGCGCGCAGCACACACGGAAGACGACAGCGCCACGCCCGATGCTGCCGCAGCCGCCGGCACCGCCCGCCCTCCCACCCTGCGCCAGGAGGGGGCACTCAGCGTCGCCCAGCTCGCCCGCTTCCTGCGCAATCCGGTAAAGCACTTCTTCCAGCAGCGTCTGGGTGTGGACTTCGGCGAGGCCGACGAAGCCCTGCCCGACGATGAAAGCTTCAGCCTCGCCGGGCTGGAGGAATACGGACTGGTCAACGAAGTCTCCAGCGCCCTGCTCGCCGACCTTGCCGCCCTGCCCCCTGCCGAACTGCCGCAACGGGCACTCGACCGCGCGGTGGATGAGCACCTGCAGCGCATCGCCCGCAGCGGTCGCCTGCCCATGGGCGGGCTGGGCACACGCCAGAGCCGGTTGCTGTCGCACAGCGTGCTGCCGATGATGCAGGCGTGGCGGCACGCCCGCTGCACCCACTCACTGGACCTGCCGCACCTGCCGCTGCAGCTCACCCACGCCGGCACCACGATGGAAGACTGGCTCGCCCCGCGCGTCGCCGCCCCCAACGCTCCAAACACCCCACAGTGGATGCGCTTCACCGCCAGCCGCCTGCTCGACAAAAAGCAGACCCTCCGCCCGGACAAGCTGTTCCACGAGTGGGTGCTCGCCCTGCTCGCGGCCAGCAGCGGCGCCGGCGACGCGGGCCTGCTGATCGGCCGCGACGCCCGCCTGCACATCCGGCCGATGGCGCAGGACAGCGCACGCCACATCCTCGGCGGGCTGATCGAAGTCTGGCAAGAAGGGCTCAACACCCCGTTGCCGGTGGCCCCGGGCACGGCTTTCGCGCTGCTCAACGAGCGCGATCCGGCCACGCACTATGACGGCAACCACAGCGACTACAACCAGGGCGAGGTCAGCGACCCCTATCTCGCCCGCTGTTATCCCGACTTCGAGGCGCTCGGCGCCGATGGCCGCTTCGAATCCCTGGCCCACACCCTGTACGCCCCGCTGCTCGCCTGGGTGCAGGACCATGTCGAAGTCCACCCGCATGCCCCCGCCACCGGATCCGGAGCCCCGACCGACAAGGACACCGCGCAATGAGCCACACCCCCGAACTCGACATCGAAACCTTCCCGCTGCACGGCAGCCGGCTCATCGAGGCCAGCGCGGGCACCGGCAAAACGTGGACGATTGCCGCGCTGTACCTGCGCCTGGTGCTCGGCCATGGCGCCCCCGGCAGCGCCTTCTCCCGGCCGCTGCTGCCTGCCGAAATCCTGGTGATGACCTTCACCCGCGCCGCAACCCGCGAGCTGTCCGACCGCATCCGCGCCCGCCTCATCGAAGCCGCCAGCCACTTCCGCGACCCGCGCAACCCCGGCGCGCCCGGGGGCGACCCGCTGCTCGACCGCCTGCTCGCCGCCAGCCCCGACGAGCCCGCCCGCCGCCGCGCCGCCTGGCTGCTGGCGAACGCCGCTGAGGCCATGGACGACGCGGCCATCTTCACCATCGACGCCTGGTGCCAGCGCATGCTGCGCGAACACGCCTTCGACAGCGGCAACCCTTTTGACGAAGAACTCGCCGACGACGAACAGGCCCTGCTCACCGAAGCCACCCAGGACTACTGGCGCCAGCACTGCTACCCGCTGGACGAGGACACGCTGGAGTTCGTGCTGCAGCTGTGGCCGGACCTCAACGCACTGCTCGCCGACATGCGCGCCCTCATCGACCAGCCCCTGCCCGGCACCGACCAGACCGGTCCGCTGGCCGATTGCGTCACGGCCGCACGCCAGCAGCATCGCGACCGGCTCCTCGCACTGGCCAGCGACTGGCCGCAACGCGCACAGAACATGAAGGACTGGCTGGACACCGAGCTGGCCCCCAAAACCTGCGACTGGAACCGCCGCATGCTCTCCGGCAAGACCTACGGCGGATGGCTGGACAAGCTGGCCGACTGGGCACGCGACCCGCTCGCGCAGGAACTCAAGCTGACCGACACCGCACGCCGCCGGCTCACCCCCGACGGCCTGCTCGAAGCCCGCAAGGAAGGCGCAGCGGCGCCGCAACTGCCCCCCGAATTCGCCGAGTTCGCCGCGCTGCTCGACGCCCTCGCCCGCCTGCCCGACCCACAGGTGACCATGCGCCTGCATGCGGTGAGCCATGTCGCCCGCCGCCTCGCCCTGCTCAAGCGCCAGGCGCGCAGCTTCGGCTTTGCCGACATCCAGGCACGTCTGGACCGCGCCCTGTCGGGCGCGCACGGCGCACGGCTGCGCGAACGCATCCTGACCCAGTACCCGGTGGCCCTCATCGACGAATTCCAGGACACCTCCCCCCTGCAATACCGCCTGTTCGATGCGCTGTACCGCACCGCCGACAACGACCCGCACACCGCGCTGCTGCTCATCGGCGACCCCAAGCAATCGATCTATGGCTTTCGCGGCGCTGACATCTACAGCTACCTGCAGGCCCGCCGTGCGACCACCGGCCGGCACTACATGCTGGGCACCAACTTCCGCTCCACCGGGCCGCTGGTCGATGCGGTCAACCACTGCTTCGACCAGGCCGAGGCACGCCCGGGCGCCGGTGCCTTTCTGTTTCGCAGCGCCCACGAACAACCCCTGCCCTTCGAAGCCGTGGCCGCCAACGGGCGCGCCGAAGGCCTGCATGACGCCAGCGGCCCGGTGCCGGCCCTGAGCATCGAGCACGACCTCGAACTGCGCAGCAGCGGCGACAGCCTGCGCCTGTTCGCCGCGCGCTGCGCCGAGCGCATCGTCACCTGGCTGAACGACCCGGCGGCCGGCTTCCACCATCCGGACACCGGCTTCACCCGCCTGCGCCCTGCCGACATCGCGGTGCTGGTGCGCACCGGACGCGAGGCCGCCGCCGTGCGCCGCGAACTGCGCCGACGCAGCGTGGCCTCGGTGTATCTGTCAGACAAGGATTCGGTGTTCGCCAGCGACGAGGCGCACGACCTGCTACACTGGCTGCGCGCCGTGGCCGCACCGCTCGATGCCCGTCTGGTGCGTGCTGCGCTGGCCACCCGCACGGTGGGCCTGCCGCTCGACACCCTTGCCCATCTGGCCAGCGACGACGAAGCCTTCGACCGGCGCAGCGAGCACATGCGCGAACTGCACAAGGTCTGGCGCGAACTGGGCGTGCTCACCATGCTGCGCCGCAGCCTGCACCTGCTCGACCTGCCCGCCCGCTGGCTGGCCGACAGCGGCGATGGCGAACGACGCCTCACCAACTTCCTGCATCTGGCCGAACTGCTGCAGCACGCCAGCGCCACGCTGGAAGGCGAAGCCGCCCTGGTGCGTTGGCTGGCGATGCAGATCGAAGCCGGCAGCAGCAACAGCGGCGAAGAGCAGGTGGTGCGTCTGGAGAGCGATGCCGATCTGGTGAAGGTGGTCACGGTGTTCAAGAGCAAGGGCCTCGAATACCCGGTGGTGTGCCTGCCCTTTCCCTGCGCCTTCCGGCCGGAGGATGGCAAACGCGGCTACCTGAAGCTGGCCGATGCCGACGGGCAGCGCGAGCTGCGCCTGAAGTTCGACGACGAGGACAAGGCCCGCGCCGACCACGAGCGCCTGCGCGAAGACTTGCGCCTGCTGTATGTCGCGCTGACCCGCCCGCGTCACGCACTCTGGATGGGCTTTGCCGCACTCAAGCGGGGCAACGGCAAGCAGTGCGAAACCCACCGCAGCGCACTGGGCTACCTGATCGGCGGCGAGGACGAGCGCGACGCCGGGCAGTGGCCCCCCGCCCTTGAGGCCCTGGCCGAACAGCTCGCCCCGCGCAACGCGCCACACGACTGGCCCCGCATCCGGCTGCAGGCCGCCCCTGCGGATAGTGCCTCCGCCTGCACCCGCCTGCAACGCAGCGACAGCCTGCCCCCGCTGGAAGACAGCCCGGTGTATCGCGCCCACTTCGAGCGCCGCTGGTCGCTGGGCAGCTTCTCCTCACTGGTGCGCGACATCGACCCCGGACGCCTGTCTGCCGGTGCACTCCCGCCGCCCGACAGCCCGGACGCACCCGACGAGAGCCCGCTTGGCAGCCCCACTGCGCCCGACGCGGACAGCGACAGCCTGCCTCCCACCCATGCGCACCGCCCGGCCGCCGACGAGACGGACACCTCGGATGGGGCCGCGCCTTTTGCCGTGCCGCCACGCCGCCCACCCGCCACGCCTGCGCAAGCCGCCCCCTGGCACCGCTTCCCGCGCGGCGCCCTGGCCGGCGACTTCCTGCATGGCGTGCTCGAATGGCTGGCCGGCGAAGGCTTCGCGCTCGCCGGCAACGACGCCCTGCACACGGCCCTGCGCCGTCGCTGCGAGCGGGCCGGCCATGGCGAACACGCCGAAACGCTGATCCACTGGATGGAAACGCTGCTCGGCACACCGCTGCCCACGCTGGGCGTCCCCCTGCAGGCGGTGCACACCCTGCTGCCCGAAATGGAATTCTGGCTGCCGGCTGGACGCCTGCCCAGCCGCGTCCTCGACACCCTGTGCCAGAGCCGGCTGCTCGGCGCCCAGCCGCGCCCGGTGCTGCCACAGCGCGAACTTCAGGGCATGCTGATGGGGTTTGCCGACCTGGTGTTCGAACATCAAGGCCGCTACTGGGTGATGGACTACAAGTCCAACGCGCTGGGCACGCAAGGGGCGGACTATCACCACACCGCGCTCGAAGCCGCCATGGCTGCCCACCGCTACGACGTACAGGCCGTGCTGTACCTGCTCGCGCTGCACCGCCTGCTGCGCAGCCGTCTGGGGGCCGCCTACGAGCCCACCCGCCAGCTCGGTGGCGCGCTATACCTTTTCCTGCGCGGCATCGACGGCCCGCTGGCCGGCGAATACGCCCTGCCCGCCACGCCCGAGCTACTCGCGCTGCTCGACACCCTGGACCAACAGCTTGCCGACGAGGTCACCGCCGCATGAAGCCCACCGCCCCGCGCCTTGCCGCCCTCATCGACACCCTGCGCGACTGGAGCGACAGCGGCCTGCTGCGCCATCTGGACAGCGCCTTCGCCCGCTTCATCGTGCAGCTCGACCCCACCAACGCCTCGCCAGCGCTCGCCGTCGCGGCCGCCCTGCTCGCCCACATGGAAGGACGGGGTCACAGCTGCCTGCCACTCACCCCGCTCGCCAACGACCCGCACACCCTGCTCGGCTGGCCGGCAGAGGCCATCGCGCAATTCCTTGCCCTGCCCCTTGAATCACCAGACACCGTTCGGGCTGAGCCTGTCGAAGCCCACCCCCCGCAAAGCCCTTCGACAAGCTCAGGGCGAACCGCGAAAGATGCAAGCGCCCAAGAAACGGCAAGAGAGGGTTCGAGCACCGGATCAAAAAGCACTCTGCCCACCCGCACCGCCGACTGGCTCGCCGCACTGCAGGCCAGCCCGCTCGTGCAGCGCATCGGCCACGACCCGGCACTCGGCCAGCCTCTGGTGATCGACGGGCCGGAGCATGCCCCGCGCCTGTACCTGCGCCGTTACTGGCACTATGAGCGCAGCGTGGCGCAGGCCATTCTGGCGCGTGCCGGCAGTGCGGAAGCGGTGGATGAAGCCCGCGTGCGCAGCTGGCTGACACGCCTGTTCCCGGCTCCCGCGAGCGCCCCCCCCACCCCGACCCCGGCCAGCGCCGTGGACTGGCAGCAACTCGCCTGCGCCATCGCCCTGCGCGCGCGGCTGGCGATCGTCACCGGTGGCCCCGGCACCGGCAAAACCTACACTGCCGCGCGGCTGCTCGCCCTGCTGTTTGCCACCCACGCCGAGCCCCACACCCTGCGCATCGCCCTGGCCGCCCCCACCGGCAAGGCCGCCGCCCGGCTGCGGCAGGCCATCGACGGTTCGCTGCAGGCCCTGCAGGACAGTCTGGGCAGCACGCTCGACCTGACCGCGCTTACCCAGCGCATAGGCGCCGCCCGCACGCTGCATTCCCTGCTGGGCGCACGGCCCGACACCCGGCGCTTCCGCCACCATGCCGGCCATCCGCTGGATGTGGATGTGGTGATCGTGGATGAAGCCTCCATGGTGCATCTGGAGATGATGGCCGCGTTGCTCGACGCCTTGCCAACCGGCGCCCGCCTGATCCTGCTGGGCGACAAAGACCAGCTCGCCTCGGTGGAGGCCGGCGCGGTGCTGGGCGATCTGTGCCGCGACGCCGCCGCCGGCCGCTATGCGGCCGACACCGCCCGCTACCTGCAGGCCACCACCGGCATCCGCCTGCCCGCCCCCTATCTCGCCACGGACACCCCTGCACCCGTGCTGGCCCAGCAGACCGTGATGCTGCGCGAGAGTCGCCGCTTTCATGGCCCGATCGGCGCGCTGGCGCTGGCGGTGAATGACGCCCGCGATCCGGCCCTGCCCACCCGCCTGCTGCATGAGGACTGCAGCGGCGCACTGCATGCGCTGGAAAAGGGCACGCCGGCGGACGTCATCGCCCTCGCCCTCGACGGTCGCGAAGGCAACGAAAGCGCCCGCGCCTGCTACCGCGACTATCTGCAACACCTCGCTGCAGGCCCTGCCAGCGACAGCCCGGAAGCCCACGCCCGCTGGACCACCGCCATCCTGAACGCCTTCGACCGTTTCCGCATCCTGTGCGCGGTGCGCGAAGGCGAATGGGGCGTGAGCGGACTGAATCAGGCCATCGAACAGGCCCTGGCCCGCGCCCGCCTGCTCGCCCCGCACGGCACCTGGTATGCCGGCCGGCCGGTGATGGTGACCCACAACGACGCCGCGCTGGGCGTGTTCAACGGCGACATCGGCATCGCCCTGCCCGCCCCCGGCCACGGCAGCCAGCGGGTGCTGAGAGTGTATTTTCTGGACGGCGACACGCTGCGCTCAGTGGCCGTCAGCCGCCTGGCCCATGTCGAAACCGCCTTCGCGATGACGGTGCACAAGAGCCAGGGCTCGGAATTCGAACACACCTCCCTGATCCTCTCCGCCCACAGCGGCGCCGTCCTCAGCCGCGAACTGGTCTACACCGGCATCACCCGCGCCCGCAAGGCCTTCACCCTGATCACCGAACACCCCGGCCTGCTCGAAACCGGCGTATCACACCCCACCCGCCGGGAAAGCGGGCTGTTGAGGGAGGAATGAAGCCGAAGGGTAAGCCGTTTCTTCAATTCCATATTGCTTGCGCACGATGGAAAACAAATAGTTGTGCCTGAAAATTCCGGTCTTCACCCCTGCATGCTCCCTATGGTGCTGCGCAGGCGGTGGTGGGCCAGGGTGAGGAAGGCGGCGCCGATGAGGGCGACCATCAGGAACTGGGGCCAGACCATGTCCGGTCCGGCGCCACGGAACAGGACGGACTGGGCGAGTGCGACGTAGTGGGTGGTGGGCGCGAGGGCCATCAGGTTCTGGATGATTTCGGGCATGCTCTCGCGCGGGGTGACCGAGCCGGACAGGATTTGCAGCGGCAGCAGCACGAGAATGGCCATCAGGCCGAACTGCGGCATGCTGCGCGCGAGGGTACCCATGAAAATGCCGATCGAAGCGGCCGCGAAAAGATAGAGCAGCGTGCCGAATGCGAAGAGCGTGGCAGAGCCGGCAACGGTGATGCCAAGCACGCCCTTCACCATGACCTGCAGCGAGAAGGACGAGGCGAGCAACACCACCACGCCCATCGCCCAGATTTTGGAAAGCATGATCTCCAGCGGGGTCACTGGCATCACCAGCAGGTGCTCGATGGTGCCATGCTCCCGCTCGCGAATCAGCGCCGCGCCGGTGAGCAGGATGCCCAGCATGGTGACGTTGTTGATGATGGCGGTGACGGCGGCAAACCACGAGGCGTTCAGGTTGGGATTGAACAGGGTGCGCGGCACCAGCTCCACCGGCTGCGGAGCCGGGGCCTGATGGCGCTGGGCAAAGGCGCGGATTTCGTCGCTCACGATGCTCTGGATGTAGCCGGCGCCGGTCTGCGCCTGGCTTTGCCGGGTGGCGTCGACATTGAGTTGCAGCGCGGGGCTGCGACCGGCCAGCACGTCGCGCTGGAAACCGGGCGGAATGTCGAGCACGAAGGTGTGCCGGCCGGCGTCCATGCCGCGATCCATGTCGGCCAGGCTGACAGGCTCGGGTGTGATGAACTGGGGAGGCTGCAGGGCGGCAATGATGCGGGTGGACAGCTGGGAGCGGTCCTCATCGACCACCGCAATGGCGGCGCGGTTGAGCGACTCGGGCTTGGCGCGGGCATCGGCGTAGATCGACACCGAGAACATGAACACTATGAGGAACAGCATCGCCACATCGCGCGACAGGCTGCGGAACTCCTTGATGCCGAGGTGCCAGATGTTGGCCGCGTGACGGTTGCGCCGTGGGGTCATGCTGTCCCTCTCGCGTCAGCGCCCCTGCTTGCTCAGCAGTCGTGCGGACAGCAGGGTCAGCACCGGAATGGCGAGCAGCAGCGGAAGAAAGGAGGCCAGCAGCGCGTCCAGGCCCAGCGCCTTGGAAAAGGTGCCGCTGCTGATGGTGAGGAAATGACTGGTCGGATAGATTGCCCCGATGACCGCCCCCACGCCTTCGAGCGAGGACACCGGATCCATCAGGCCAGAGAACTGGATTGCAGGCAGCAGGGTGCCAATGGCGGTGCCGGCCAGTGCGGCCACCTGACTGCTGGTCATGGTGGAAGCAAGCAGGCCCAGTCCGGTGGTAGCGGTAACATACAGCAGCGCCCCCAGGCTCAGGGCGAGAAAGCTGCCCTTGAACGGCACCTGGAACAGGGTGACGGCAATCGCGAACATCAGCACGAAGTTGAACATCGACAAGGCAATGTACGGCAACTGCTTGCCGATGAGAAATTCGAGCCGGGTCACCGGGGTAGTGTAGACGTTCAGGATGGTGCCCAGCTCTTTTTCGCGCACCACGCCCAGCGCGGTGAGCATGGCAGGAATGAACACCAGCATGAGCGGAATCACCAGCGGCACCATCGCCACCAGGCTGCGCAGTTCGGGGTTGTAGCGGTAGCGCACCTCGATGCTGGCCGGAGCGGTGGGCTGCACGCCGCTGGCTTCGGCGACGGCCTCGGCCAGAGTCTGGGCATGCAGGCCAAGCACGTAGCCACGGGCAATTTCGGCACGCAACGGCATGGAGCCGTCCAGCCACACGGCCAGCTGCGGAGTGCGTCCGCGCGCCAGATCGCGGCCGAAACCGGGTGGAATCTCGATGGCCATGGACAGTTCGCCCGAGCGCATGCGCCGGTCCAGTTCGTCATGAGCGGACAGCGGCGGCTGCAACGAGAAGTAGCGCGAGCCTTCGATGCGCAGCAGGTAGCGCTGGCTGGCCAGGGTCTGGTCGTTATCGAGCACGGCGTACTGCAGGTCTTCCACATCCATGTTGATGCCATAGCCCATGACCAGCATCAGCACCACGCTGCCCAGCAGCGCCAGGGTGAGCCGTATCGGATCGCGGCGCAGTTCGGTGGCCTCGCGGGCGGAAAAGCTCAGCAGGCGGGCAAGGCTGAAGCGGGCCAGACGGTCGCCATCGGGCGCGCGTGGCACCGGTCCGGGGGGGACGTCCGCCGGCGCGGGGCCATCGTGTCCTTCGGCGGGTGTGGCAGGCGTGACAAGCGTGGTGACTGTGGCCGGCGTGCTGTCAGGCGTCGGACGGCTGCCGCTGGCGGCCTGCAGATGTTCGATGAAGGCGCCCTCCAGCGAGCGGGCACCACAGGCGCTCATCAAGGCCTGCGGAGTGTCGCTGGCCAGGATGCGACCGGCATGCATGAGCGAGATGCGGTCGCAGCGCTGCGCCTCGTTCATGAAATGGGTGGTGATGAAGATGGTGACGCCGTCCCGGCGCGAGAGGTCGACGATGAGCGCCCAGAACTGGTCGCGCGCCACCGGATCGACGCCCGAAGTGGGTTCATCGAGGATCAGCACATCGGGCCGGTGCAGCACGGCCACCGCCAACTGCAGGCGCTGGCGCATGCCCAGCGGCAGTGCATCGGGCTGCACGTCCATCACCGGCTGGAGATCGAAACGCTTGGCCAGCTCGGCGATGCGCGCCTGTCCGGCTGCGGCATCGAGATCGAACAGCCGGGCGTGCAGTTGCAGGTTCTGCCTGACGGTGAGCTCGCCATACAGGGAAAATGCCTGAGACATGTAGCCCACGCGGCGCCGGGTTTCGATGTTGCGGGCGTCGAGCCGGCGCCCCAGCAGCAGGGCTTCGCCCTGCGTGGGTTCGAGCAAACCGGTGAGCATCTTCATGGTGGTCGACTTGCCGCAGCCGTTGGAGCCGAGAAAACCGAAGATTTCCCCCCGGCGCACGTCCAGACTGACATCGTCGACCGCGACAAAGTCACCAAAACGCATCTGCAGGCCACGCGCCGAGATCACCACCTCCCCGGCCCGATGCGGGGGAATCTCCAGCCGGTGGTGCCCCTGGCGCCGCTCTGCGGGCAGCAACGCGATGAAGGCCTCCTCCAGCGTTGCGGCCGCACCACGCTCGCGCAGGCTGGCCGGGGTGCCGGTTGCCAGCACCCGACCGGCATCGACCGCCACCAGCCAGTCATAGCCTTCGGCCTCTTCCATGTAGGCAGTGGCCACCAGCACGCTCATGCCGGACCGGCGTGCGCGCATGCGGGCGATGAGTTCCCAGAACTGCCGGCGTGACAACGGATCGACCCCGGTGGTGGGTTCATCCAGGATGAGCAGGTCGGGATCGTGGATGAGCGCGCAGCACAGCCCCAGTTTCTGCTTCATGCCGCCCGAGAGCTTGTTCGCCGGTCGCGTGGCAAATTCGGCCAGGCCGGTGGCTTCCAGCAGTTCGCGGATGCGCCAGGCACGTTCGTCGCGTGACTGACCGAACAGTCGGCCAAAGAAGTCGATGTTCTCGAACACCGACAGGGTGGGATACAGGTTCTTGCCCAAACCCTGAGGCATGTAGGCAATGCGCGGACAGACCCGCGCCCGGTGGGCCGCATCGCGCATGTCGCCACCGAGCACCTCCACCCTGCCCTGCTGAATCCGGCGCGCCCCGGCAATCAGCCCCAGCCAGGTGGATTTGCCGACGCCATCCGGACCGATGAAGCCAACCATCTGTCCGGCGGGAATCTCCAGCGTCACATCATCGGCGGCGCGTACCCGACCATAACGGTGTGTCAGCCCGCTCAGGCGGACAACCGCTTGCGTGCTCACGGCAACCTCACCTGCAGACTGGCGGGCCATTCACGTCCGGCCTCAAGGCGCACATGCGCCATGCCGGGCAGGCCGGTCTTGACCTGCTCGGGGTGACGCGCGAGCAGTTCGGGGTCGATGCGTGCCTTCACGCGGAACACCATCTTCTGCCGCTCGCTTTGTGTCTCGACCGTCTTGGGGGTGAACTGGGCAATGCTGGACACATACGACACTTGCGCGGGAATCACCAGATGCGGGGCGGCATCGAGCACGATGCGCACTTCGCTGCCAAGCGCCACGCGGCCGGCGGCCATCTCCGGCAGGAAGAAGGTCATATACACATCGCCGACATCCACCAGGCTGACCAGCTTGCCCCCGCCGCCGACAATTTCGCCCGGTTGCACAATGCGGTACTGCACACGGCCGCTGCGCGGGGCGGTGAGCACGCCATCCTCGATCTCGCTGTTCAGCCGGTCAACCACAGCCTCGGCCGCCTGAATCGCCGCCTCGGTTTGCGCCACCTGCGCCTGTGCCGCACTCACTCCGGCGCGTGCTGCGGCAATCTGTGCTTGCGCCACCTTGATGTTGGCTTCCGCGTTGCGCAATCGCGCCAGATGATCATCGGCCGTCTGCGCAGAAGTGGCCCTGTCGGCGAGCAGGACCTGGGAACGCGCACTGGTGCGTCGCGCCACATCCAGTTCGGCCTGACGCTGCACCAGCACCGATTCGGCCATCGCCACATCCGCCTCGCGTTGCGCCACCAGCGCAATCGCAGTTTGGCGCGCGCTGCGTGCATTGGCCACCTCGGCCCGCGCCTGGGCAAGCTGGGCGAGCAGCGATTTCACGTCCATGCGCGCGATCACATCCCCTGCCCGCACGAAGTCGCCCTCGTTGACCCGGATTTCTTCCACCCGGCCCGCAAACTTGCTGGCCACATCCACTTCAGTGGCCTCGATGCGCCCATTGCCCCGCACAAAGCCGCCATCCTCGGCCGGTGCACGCACATTCAGCCAGACCACCCCGACAAGCACCGCCAGCCCCACCGCAACAAGCCAGCCCCAGCGAGTTCCCGCACGATCCGTCATGACACGCCCCAACATCAGCCCCGGCATCGCTCACCCGATTGCAGCCGCCGGTGAGAGGTCATTATAACGAGGCAAAAGTGGGTCACGCGCTGAATCACGCCGGACAATTCCGCTGGACGATGAACAGGGTGGAGAAATCGACGATTGCAACCCGGCGTCATCCGCTGAAAATCACGCTGACGGAACGGAGGGGCTGTGCAACCTGTGAAAGGCTCCACCCCTTCCAGAAAGCAAAAAGCCAATCCCGAAGGATTGGCTTTTTGCTTGATTCTATTGGTCGGGGCGGCGGGATTCGAACTCGCGACCCCTTGCACCCCATGCAAGTGCGCTACCAGGCTGCGCTACGCCCCGACTCAGGAGCAGAATTATAGCACTCTTTTGCAGGATTACCAGAAAAAAATCAGCCGTTCTTCAGGTGCCTGATCGCTTCCAGTACTTCGGCGCGCGCATCGGCAATGACCTGCTTGAGCGTGGCCGACGCTTCCAGGTCTTCCTGGTGGTGGATGTCGGACTCGGACAGTTTGTTGCGTGCACCGGAAATGGTAAACCCTTCCTGATACAGCAAATCCCGGATGCGACGGATCAGGAGTACCTCGTGATGCTGGTAGTAGCGACGGTTGCCCCGTCGCTTCACCGGCTTCAACTGGGTGAATTCCTGTTCCCAGTAGCGCAGGACGTGAGGCTTGACCGCACACAACTCGCTCACTTCCCCGATGGTGAAGTACCGCTTTGCCGGAATCGGCGGGAGCTCGCTGGAGGGTACCTCAGGACTGCTTGTCTGCATGACTCAATTGCTCCACTGCAGCCTTGAGCTTCTGGCTGGCATGAAAGGTCACCACCCTTCGGGCAGAGATCGGAATTTCCTCGCCGGTCTTCGGATTCCTGCCCGGACGCTGCGGCTTGTCACGGAGCTGGAAGTTGCCGAAACCGGAGAGCTTCACCGATTCGCCACGTTCAAGGGCCATGCGAATTTCTTCAAAGAAGCCTTCGACCATGTCCTTGGCTTCACGCTTGTTCAGACCGACCCGCTCGAAGAGCAGGTCGGCCAGTTCCGCCTTGGTCAGCGTTGCACTCATTTCATTCACCACGCAAGCGCGCACCAATGGAAGATTCGGCATGACGCACAATGTCCGTGACAACGGCATCGACCTCCCCGTCCTCAAGCGTTCGTTGAGTATCTTGCATCAACACCCTGAATGCAAGACTCTTTTTACCCTCCTCGATTCCCTTGCCCTGATACACGTCGAACAGCTCGATGGAGCGCACGATGGGTGCAGCCTTCTCTTTCAGCACGGCCACGAGACGGGCCGCACTGACCGAAGCGTCAACGATCAGCGCGAGGTCGCGGGAGACCACCGGGAAGCGCACCAGCTCACGATAGGCCGGCACCTTGCGGGCCAGCACGGCATCGAGCTCCAGTTCGAACACCACGGGCGCAGTTCCCAACTCGTAGCGTTGCACCCATACCGGATGAATTTCACCGATCTTGCCGATGCGCCGCCCATCGAGCAGCACGGCCGCAGCCCGGCCCGGGTGCAGGGCAGCATCGGCCAGCGGCAGGAAACTCAGTTCGCAACCGGCAAACAGGGCTTCAACATCGCCCTTCACGTCGTAGAAGTCCACCGGACGGGCAGCACTGCCCCACTGCTCGGGCATGGCACTGCCCGAGGCCAGCGCAGCAATGCGCACCGGTTGATGAAAGCCTTCCACCGGGACTCCATCGGCCTTGCGTTCGAAACAGCGGCCCACTTCGAACAGGCGCACCCGGTGCTGCTGGCGCTTGCGGTTGGACGACATGGCCGAAATCAGCCCCGGAATCAGGCTGGAGCGCATCACGCTCATCTGGCTGGCGATCGGGTTGGCGAGCCGGATCGGGTCGGTCGTGGCGCAGTAGTCACGCTCCCAGGCTTCCTCGACGAAGGCATAGGTGATGACTTCCTGGTACTCGCGGGCCACCAGCTGGCGACGCACGTCCCATACGGTCAGGGCGCTGTCGCTGCGCTCCAGCATGGCGAGATTGCCTTTCGGCACGCGGACCGGGATCTTGTCATAACCGTACAGACGCACGATTTCCTCGATCAGGTCCTCCTCGATACTGATGTCGAAACGGAAGGACGGGGGGGTGACCACGAAGTCCTCGCCGCAACGCTCGACCTTGAGATTCACCGACGACAGCAGCGCGGCCATGCGCTCATCGTCGATGTCCATGCCCAGCACCTTGCGCGCACGCGCCGGCCGCAGTCTGACCGGTTCACGCTGCGGCAGCCTGTCGCCTGCCACGGCTTCCACCACCGGACCGACTTGGCCACCACAAATCTGCACGATGAGCGCCGTTGCACGCTCGATGGCCTGCGACGCCAGCGCAAAGTCGACGCCACGCTCGAAACGGTGCGAAGCATCGGAGCTGAAGCCATACTGACGTGCCCGTCCGGCCACGGCATCCGGGGCAAAGAAGGCGCTCTCCAGGAACACATCGCGGGTCTCCAGGGTGACACCGCTTTCTTCGCCGCCCATGATGCCGGCCAGCGCCAGTGCGCTGGCTTCGTCGGCAATCAGCAGGGTGTCGGCGGAAGGGGTCACGCGCTGCTCGTTGAGCAGCAGCAGGGATTCGCCCTCGCGCGGGAGACGGACATGGATCGCACCCTGCAGGCGGGTGTTGTCGAACACATGCAGGGGCTGGCCAAGTTCGAGCATCACGTAGTTGGTGATGTCGACCAGCGCACTGATTGAACGCACACCACTGCGCTCGAGACGCTGCGTCATCCACTCAGGCGTGGCAGCCCGTGCGTCGACGCCCTTGATGACCCTTCCACAGTAGCGCGGGCAGGCTTCGGGTGCATCGAGCACGATCGCGCGCGTATCCTCGATGCTGGCGGCCACCGCCTCGATGGCCGGCAGCTTCAGCGGCGCACCGGTGAGTGCCGCAACTTCGCGGGCCACCCCGCTCAGGCTCAGGCAATCGGCACGGTTGGGGGTGAGTTTGATGGTGTAGAGAATGTCGTCGAGCGCATACAGGTCGCGGAAGTCACGCCCTACTTCGGCCGATTCGGGCAATTCCATCAGGCCGGAGTGATCTTCGGACAGCCCCAACTCGCGCGCCGAGCAGAGCATGCCGAAGGACTCGACACCCCTGAGCTTGGCGGCCTTGATCTCGAAATCACCCGGCAGGCGCGCCCCCACCTTTGCAAGGGGCACCTTCATGCCAACAGCCGCGTTCGGTGCACCGCACACGATCTGCAGCAACGCGCCATCGCCCGCATCGACCTTGCACAGCTTGAGCTTGTCGGCATTGGGGTGCTTTTCAGCCTCGACGATCCGGCCCACCACCACCCCGCTGAACGGCGGTGCCGCCGGCACCGCTTCCTCCACCTCCAGGCCGGCCATGGTCATGAGATGACCCAGCGCGTCGCTGTCGAGCGCGGGATCGACAAAGGTTCTCAACCACTGTTCTGAAAATTGCATGTTCGGTTACCTGAATTGGCTCAAGAAGCGCAGATCACTCTCGAAGAAAAGTCGCAGGTCATTGATGCCGTAGCGCAGCATCGTCAGGCGGTCCAGCCCCATGCCGAAGGCAAATCCGGTATAGCGCTCCGGATCGATACCGCCAAAGCGCAGCACATTGGGATGCATCATGCCGCAGCCCGCAATCTCCAGCCATCGTCCTTCCAGCGCACCGCTCATGAAGGCCACGTCGATCTCGGCACTCGGTTCGGTGAACGGGAAGAACGACGGACGGAAACGCACCTGGAGGTCATCGGTTTCGAAGAAGCGACGCAGAAAGTCGGCAACCACACCCTTGAGATCGGCAAAGCTGACATTCTCGCCCACCCACAACCCTTCGACCTGGTGGAACATCGGTGAGTGCGTGGCGTCGGAATCCACCCGATACACCCGTCCGGGTGCGATCACGCGCACATCGGGCATGACGTCGTCACCGACATGGCGAGCCACATGGGCCAGCATGGCGCGAATCTGTACCGGACTGGTGTGCGTGCGCAACAGTACATCCTCGCGCCCCTCCAGATAGAAGGTGTCGTGCATGGAGCGCGCAGGGTGATTTTCAGGCGTATTGAGCGCGGTGAAGTTGTGCCAGTCGGTCTCGATCTCGGGGCCGTCGGCGACCACGAAGCCGATCGAGCGGAACAAGGCCTCAACCCGCTCCTGGGTGCGGCTCACCGGATGCAAGCCCCCCCGCCCGACGCCCCGCCCGGGCAGCGTCACATCCAGCGCCTCGGCCGCCAGCTGAGCGGCCAGTTGCGCCTCGCGCAGGGCTTCGCGGCGTGCTTCCAGCGCCTGTTCAATGGCCACCTTGGCGCGGTTGATCGCCGCACCGGCGGTCTTGCGCTCTTCAGCAGGCAGCTTGCCCAGGGCCTTCAGTCGCTCGGTCAACGAGCCTGACTTGCCCAGGAACCCCGCTTTCGCCTGCTCTAGCTGAACACTGTCAGCCGCAGCAGCAAAGGCGGCAACGGCGTCCTGAACCAATTGATCAAGGTTATCCATTTTTGTGCCGTGGAAAATTCAGAAAAAAAGGGAGGCCAGGCCTCCCTTTTTTGAGCCGCTTCAGGATCAGGCGGCGAGTTTGGCCCGTGCTTGTTCGGCGAGTGCCGCAAAAGCAGGCTTGTCGAAAACGGCCAGATCGGCCAGGACCTTGCGGTCCACTTCGATCGCAGCCTTTTTCAGGCCGTTCATGAAGGTGCTGTAGGTCAGACCCAGCTCACGGGAAGCCGCGTTGATACGGGCGATCCACAGGGCGCGGAACTGACGCTTGCGCTGACGACGGTCACGGTAAGCATACTGACCGGCTTTCATCACCGCCTGTTTGGCGATGCGATATACGTTCTTGCGACGACCGCGGTAACCCTTGGCCTGATCGAGAACTTTCTTGTGACGTGCACGTGCGGTTACACCGCGTTTGACTCGGGGCATTGCGTTCTCCTATCAAGCGTAAGGCAACATGGCGCGAATCAGCTTCTCATCGGCGGCATGCACTTCGGTCATGCCACGCAGCTGACGCTTGCTCTTGGTCGTCTTCTTGGTAAGGATGTGGCGCTTGAACGCCTGGGAACGCTTGATTCCCCCGCTCGAACGGACCTTGAATCGCTTCGCGGCGCCGCTCTTGGTCTTCATCTTGGGCATTGCTTACTCCTGGTTTATCGATGACATCAGGTAGCACATGGTGATGCTTTCGAAACCTGACACCACTTGTTTTCAACGGAGACAGCGTTTCACGTCCCCGTCGTTTTCCGGCCCCCCGCCGAGGCGGGGTCCGAATCCTGCTTCACTGCGCCGTGCCCGACGGTCAGGACTTTCTCGGCCCGATGACCATCACCATCTGGCGACCTTCCATCTTGGGCATCTGCTCGACCACTGCGATGTCTTCGACATCGGCCTTGATCCGTTCAAGCTGGCGCATGCCGATTTCCTGGTGGGCCATCTCGCGACCCCGGAAGCGCAACGTGACCTTGGCCTTGTCGCCTTCACCCAGGAAGCGGCGCAGATTGCGCAGCTTGATCTGGTAGTCGTTCTCGTCGGTACCCGGTCGCAGCTTGACTTCCTTGACCTGAACCTGCTTCTGCTTGAGCCGCGCCTCGTGGGCTTTTTTCTGTTCCTGATACTTGAACTTGCCGTAATCCATGACCTTGCACACGGGCGGCTGCGCAAGCGGCGCAATTTCCACCAGATCCAGGCCAGCTTCTTCGGCGATGTTCATTGCGGCGGACAGGGACACGATGCCCAACTGTTCGCCTTCTTCTCCCACCAAGCGGACTTCAGGCGCGCTAATCTCTCCATTCACGCGCTGTTTTTTTTCTTGAGCGATGGTTCAGTTCTCCATAAAAACCAAAAATCAGACCGTGCCGGCTTTCGTATCGATTTCACGACGCCAGCGTTCGGTCAGCGTATCGAGGGACATCTGGCCAAGATCCTGGCCGCCCCGGGCGCGCACGGTGACTACCCCTGCGGCCTTTTCCTTTTCCCCCACCACCAACTGGTAGGGCAGCTTGTGCAAGCTATGTTCGCGGATTTTATAGTTAATCTTTTCATTGCGCAAATCCGCTTCAACCCTGAAGCCCGACTTGCGCAGCGCAACCGCCACATCGGCCGCATATTCGGCCTGGCTGTCCGAGATGTTGAGCACCACCGCGTGCTGCGGCGAGAGCCACAACGGCAGCGCGCCCGCATGATGTTCGATGAGAATGCCGGTGAAACGCTCCAGCGAACCGAACAGCGCACGGTGCAGCATCACCGGGCGGTGACGTGCGTTGTCCTCGGCCACATAGGAGATGTCGAAACGCTCCGGCAGATTCATGTCCACCTGCAGGGTGCCACACTGCCAGTCACGACCGATGGCGTCGCGCAACACGAACTCCAGCTTGGGCCCGTAAAAGGCGCCTTCTCCAGGAAACAGTTCATACGCCATGTCCATGTGGTGCAGCGCACTGGCCAGCGCCCCCTCCAGCTTGTCCCAGGTCTCATCGGTGCCAATACGGTTGTCCGGCCGGGTCGAAAGCTTGATGCGCACATTCTCGAAACCGAAGTCCTTGTAGATGTCGAGGATGAGTTTCACCACATCCTTGCACTCCTGCTCCATCTGCGCTTCGGTACAGAAGATGTGCGCATCGTCTTGCGTGAAGTGACGCACCCGCAGCAGGCCGTGCAGCGCCCCGGACGGCTCGTAGCGATGCACCTTGCCGAATTCGGCCATGCGCAGCGGCAGGTCGCGGTAGCTCTTCAACCCCTGCGCGAACATCGATACCGCGCCCGGACAGTTCATCGGCTTGAGGGCAAAGATGCGCTCATCCTCGGTCTGGGTGGTAAACATGTTCTGGCGGTAGTTCTGCCAGTGCCCGGAAGTTTCCCACAGCGAACGATCCATCACGTCGGGCGTATTCACCTCGACATACCCGGCCTCTTCCTGGCGTTCGCGCATGTAGTTGATCAGCGACTGGAACAGGCGCCAGCCCTTGGGGTGCCAGAACACCGCGCCCGGAGCATGGTCCTGGAAGTGAAACAGGTCGAGTTGCTGTCCGAGTTTTCGGTGATCGCGACGCTCGGCCTCTTCCAGCATGTGCAGGTAGGCAGCCATGTCCTCCTTGCGTGCCCAGGCCGTACCATACACTCGCTGCAGCATTTCATTGCGCGAGTCGCCACGCCAGTAGGCCCCGGCCAGCTTGGTGAGCTTGAACACCTTGAGCTTGCCGGTATTGGGCACATGCGGGCCGCGACACAGATCCACGAAATCGCCCTGTCGATACAACGACACCTGCTCCCCTTCGGGAATCGAGGCGATGATCTCGGCCTTGTAGTGCTCGCCCTGCGACTGGAAGAAGGCCACCGCATCGTTACGCGCCCACACCTCGCGCGATACCGGGATCGCCTGTGCGGCCAACTCGGCCATGCGCTTTTCGATCTGCTCGATATCTTCCGGGGTGAACGGGCGCTTGTAGGCGAAGTCGTAGTAAAAGCCGTTTTCAATCACCGGTCCGATGGTGACCTGGGCTTCCGGAAACAGCTGTTTCACCGCATGTGCCAGCAGATGTGCGGTCGAATGGCGGATGACCTCCAGCCCCTCTTCGTTCTTGTCGGTGATGATCGCCAGCGACGCATCGGCATCGAGCACATGCGACACATCCACCAGACGATCTCCCACCCTGCCGGCCAGCGCGGCCTTGGCCAGCCCTGTTCCAATGGAAGCCGCAACCTCGGCCACGGTGACCGGTTGATCGAAACTGCGAACGGATCCGTCGGGGAGCGTGATGTTTGGCATGGTTCTGGCCCTGGATGGTTGTTGAGGCTGGGAGAATCTTCTGACAGAAAGGATGGACAAAAAAAAAGTGCGGCCGAGCCGCACTTTTTTGGAGTCGATCGCAGGCCCGCTTAGTGTTGAGTGGCTGCGAAGGTAGTTCGTGACATGTACGACTCCGGAATTTGGTAGGCGCGATTGGATTCGAACCAACGACCCCCACCATGTCAAGGTGGTGCTCTAACCAACTGAGCTACGCGCCTGTTGCAAGCCACGCATTATAGACATCCTGAAAACGTCGTCAAGCTTTTTCGTTCTATTTTTTCAGTCGTCCTGCCTGTTCCCTTCTCAGGCAACCTGCTGCGCCTCCGGCAAGGCATAGGCGCCCGTGGCATCGTGCACCTCCCGGCCCGTCAGGGGAGGATTGAACACGCACACCATGCGCATGTGCGTGCCCTTGTTGGCACGCAGCACATGGCGGTCGTGCTTGTTGAGCGCATACAGCGTGCCCGGACGGATCGCATGCACCTGCCCCGTGGCCAGGTCTTCGATTTCGCCCTCGCCCTCGATGCAATACACCGTCTCCAGATGGTTGCGGTACTCCATTTCCAGCACCGCCCCCGGCTTGATGATGGTGTCGTTCACCGAATAGCCCATGTTGTCATCCCTAAGGATGAAACGGCGGCTGTTCCAGCCCTCGGTGTCCACATCGGCATCGGTCCCGATCAGTTCATCCAGATGCTTGACAATCATTGCTCACGCTCCTTTTTCGATTTGTACGACATTCGGACGCCCTGCGCTCAGGCCGCACTCAGGGAGTCGCCCTTCATCGTCGCCTTGATGCTCTGTTCGATGATGTCCAGCCCTTTGCTCAACTCTTCCTCGCTGATGGTCAGGCTGGGCAGCAGTTTCAGTACTTCATCGTTGATGCCGGCAGTCTCGATGATCATGCCGCGCTCGAAGCAGGCCGCCGACACCTGGCCGGCAAAGGCAACATCTTCAAAGGACACCCCGATGATCAGCCCTCGTCCGCGCACCTCGGCCTTCACGCCCAGATTCTTCAGCATCTTCTGCAGGCGCTCGGTGGCGAGCCTGCCCTTGGCCTGCACCGCCTTGCTCAGCCAGTCGTTCTGCCAGAAGCTCAGCGCTGCCGTGGCGGTGATGAAGGCCGGACAATGCCCGCGGAAGGTGCCGTTGTGCTCGCCCGGCGCCCACTGATCGAGCTCGGGTTTGAACAGCACCAGCGCCAGCGGCAGGCCGTAACCGGACAGCGACTTGGACAGCGTCACGATGTCGGGCACGATACCGGCCTCCTCGAAGCTGAAGAACTTGCCGGTCCGCCCGCAACCCACCTGAATGTCATCGACGATGAGCAGCACGCCATGCTCTTCGGTGATCTCGCGCAAACGCTTGAGCCACTGCATGCAGGCCACATTCACGCCGCCTTCGGCCTGCACCGTCTCGACAATCACCGCCGCCGGCTTGTCCATGCCGCTGCCATCGTCGGTGAGCATCGCCTGCAGATAGTCGAGCGTATCCACCTGCTCGCCCATGTAGCCATCGAAAGGCACGGAAACCGTGTGATTGAGCGGTACACCCGCGCCCGCACGCTTGAAACCGTTACCGGTCACCGCGAGCGAACCGAGCGTCATGCCGTGAAAGGCGTTGGTGAAGCTCACCACGCGCTCGCGACCGGTCACCTTGCGCGCCAGTTTGAGGGCGGCCTCCACCGCATTGGTACCGGTCGGCCCCGGAAACTGCATTTTGTAGTTGAGGCCACGCGGCGCCAGGATCACCTGCTGGAACTGTTCGATGAAGTGCTGCTTGGCCACGCTGTACATGTCCAGGGTATGCGTGATGCCGTCGCGCATCAGGTACTCGACCAAGGCCTCCTTGATGCGGTCGGGGTTATGACCATAGTTCAACACCCCGGCCCCGGCGAAAAAGTCCAGGTAGCGACGGCCTTCGGTGTCGATCATCCAGGCGCCCTTGGCGGTATCGAACACCGCCGGAAAGTTGCGGCAATAGCCCCGGACTTCAGATTCGTACTGTTCAAAAACTGTCATGTCTGCAATGTCTCCCATGGGTTGAATGTTGCTTGTGCTGTTGGAGATGCTCCGCTGTATCGCCTCGCGTGCGGCAGCGTCGAGAGGGCCGATCCTGAACAGTTGTTCGGCCTCATGTTCATGCGGGAACAGGTCGGCGGTAAAGTGCTCCAGTTGCTCACATCTTACTGCGCAGTTCACGGCAAAACGTTCAAACAGGCGACGCGAGGCTGCGTTGTCCAACGCCACGGTTGCGGTCAGCCAGCGCGCATCGCGATTGGCCGGAAGATTCAGCCATTCGCCCAACAGGCGCTGGCCCAGCCCCTTGCCCTGCTCTTCCGGCGCCAGCCCGATCTGCCACACAAAGGCGGCCTCGGGATCGAGCGGGGGGCGATAGCCAATCACCACTCCAACCAATTTCTTTCCGCGCTCGGCCAGCAGGCAGGTGTGCCCGAAATCACTGGCCAAAAGCAGATAGAAATAGGCTGAGTTGACCTCCAGGGTGCCGGCCGAGCGCACCAGCGCCCACATCGCCGCACCGTCTTCCCTGCGTGCCGCCCGAAAGCGCACATTGGCGGCATCGGCGACATTGGCGCTGCCAGCCGTTTTGCCAGCCTTGCCCTTTGTGTTGAGCAGCATCATCGTGCCGGTCATGCGTTAATCCTCATGTCATTCATTCTGAGCAAGCCCTGCCGAAGCTTGCGATGTTTGCTCACGCCAGAACGTGAGCGCGAGTCAGACCCCGGCCTGCATCAGGCGATGCACACCGAACAATGGAGTACGTTGAAGGGGGCGTGCGAAGGCTGCGATCAGGGAGGCTGATCGCCGAAATTCATGCCTTGGGACAGTGCGCGGGCGGTATGCACCCGAAAGGTTCCAGAAACACGGTCACGCGGAGCACAAGCGGCACCACCGACCTGACTGGAAAAGAGATGCGATGGACGTCCCGCAAGCATGCGCGACCCATCTGTGGAAAACTCGAAAGAGGACGAAATGTGATGCGTGAAGCGTTTTTGTAGACCAGTCATTACGTTGCAAAAGTAATTTGCCATTCAGATTCAGGCAAATTAATTTGCTGCCAATGGAAAGGACTTGCATCATAACACACTCCGCCCCCCATTCAAAACCGGGGCTGACGCCGCCCTGACGCCGTGGCAGCTCCGTCAGGTTGCCGATGTCGGCCACTTTGCAAGAAACTCCCGCCAGTGCGCCGCATCGATGCCCTCCAGGGTGCTGCGTACCACCGCGCACTCTGCCTCGAAATCGGCAGTGCTCAGATGGCCCCGCATGCGCTGAAAGCCCAGATACACCAGATAGGTATTGACCACGTCGGTTTCGCAGTAATCGCGGATTTCGCCGATGCGTCCCTCGCACCAGGCCTGCCACACCGCCGACCCATCCATACCCATCTTGCCCGGAAAGCCCATCAGCTTGGCCAGTTGATCGAGCGGAGCGCTGGCACGCGGCTGATACAGCGCGAGCAGGTCCATCAGATCGAGATGGCGGTTGTGATAGCGGCTGATGTAGTTGTTCCACTTGAAATCACGGGAGTCAGCGTAATTGCCCTCCCCCTGGTCCCAGTACCGTTCAGCCACCACACCATGCACCAGCCCACGGTAATGCAACACCGGCAGATCGAAACCACCGCCATTCCAGGACACGATCTGCGGGCTATAACGCTCGATGCCATCGAAGAAGCGCTGGATGATGTCGCGCTCCCCCGACTCGGGCTCTGACAGCGAGAACACCCTGAAGTGACGCGCATCGCGCATCGCGCAGGAAATCGTCACCACCCGCTGCAGGTGATGCTGCAGGAAGTCGCTGCCGGTGGCCTCGCGCCGTTGCTGGAAAGCCTTTTCTGCCACTTCGGCGTCGGACACTTCCGCCGGCAGGTCCATCAATGCGCGCAGACCCTTCACATCGGGAATGGTCTCGATATCGAAGATCAGTACCGGCATCACTTGCGCGTCCAGCCACCGCCCGCCTGCACATACCAGCCGGGCTGGGCACGATCCATCCAGCGTTGTGCGAACGTCCTGCGCACATCGCTCTCCCATTCGGGGTGACCGTTGGCGCGGGCAATCTCACGGTACAGCGCATTGCGGTCCGCATTCTCGGCAGACACCAGGGCATTGATTTGCCCGCGCTGCGCCAGTGGCACACTGGAAGCATCGCGCAGAGCCACGCCTCCTTCCGCCGTCAATCCCACTGCACCGGAGGCATACAACGGTGCCAGCTGGGCGTGACGTTGCTGCATCGACTGCTTGAGCGCAGCAATCGCGGGCGTGTTGATCTCCAGATTGCCCTGCGCGTGCGCAAACAGTGCCAGACCCAGCAGCAGGATGGCCAGCGCGGTGCGCGCAAGCTCAGCGATCGGTCTGTTCATTGCCTTGCTCCTCGTTTGCCGGTTGTGTCAGCGGGCGTGTCGTGCTGTCGCGCAGCTGCCAAACCTCATCGATGATGCGATCGGCGGCCTTTTCTGCTGCCGCTGCCGGAAAATAAATGTTGATGGTCACACATGCGCTGGTGGACAGCACCAGTGCTGCAAGCGGCAAATGCCATGTTCTGATCTTCATTGGAATCAGGCTCTCCGGGTTGGCGGCTTGGGTGATCGACAACGGCAGCCACAGCCGTGCCGGTACGTGCTTACTAAGCATGAATGCGCTCTTACTGGATAACGGGCGCGGTGTTGGATTCGATGACACGCGACAGCCTGTCCAGCAGCACAGGCCAGTCGACCCGGCGATTGTAGCCTATGACATTGAGCGCGGGCACGCCCCCGCCACGGATCAGCACGAAGCGCTCATCACGCGGCTCGGGCCGCCCCTCACCGGGCGGCGGCTCTCCTGCCCCCCCCATTACACACACTTCCGCGCGCAGCCGGCAACTGAAGCCGATCTCGCTATAACCAAACGATTCAAACAAGCCCAGCACGCCCCGCTGCAGCGCCGCCAGCGCGCCCGCCCCCCCCAGCGCGCTGATGTTCTGCACTGCACGCTGACTGATCCTTTTTGTATAGCGTCCGGGACTGCTGCGCAGCTGGGCATCGAACCGTACCGGCCGCCAGCGTGCCAGCTCAAGCCCCAGGATATCGGCATCGACAAAGCCCTGCATGCTCCCAAAGGAAAAGGTTTCGGTCAGCTGGTGCAGATCGAGGTTGCGCGCCTCTACATCGGCAAACAGATGCGAAGCCACGCCAAAGGGCTCAAAAACCTGCAGTCGGGTTGCCTGCAGGTAGCCCCCAAACAGTGAAATTACCAGTGCGCCATCGAGCGCAATCTCTCCGGGCTGCACACGCAGGCCCGGCAAGGAAGCAGACAGCACGCCCGACATTTCCGGCAAACCCACCGCCTCGGTGAGAAGCCGCATGGAGATAGGCTCGATGACGGCCGCCCCGGCGCCCGACCAGCCTTCCTGCGCACGCTCCAGCATCAGGTCACTGATCACCACCTGACCGTCAAGCACCGGAATCGCCACCCGTTCGAGCGCCAGCGTCTGACCACTCAGCCGTGCACGGAAATCGAAAGCCCCCAGCGCCAAGCGCTCCCATTGCCCACCGCCCACCGCCAACTGGGTCACCGTGCTTTGCCGGGCGCGCCAGGGAATCGAACCCGTCACCGGCCCAAAGCGCACGCCCCGGGGGACGGACTCCCCCTCTTCAGCCACCACGCCCAGGCTCACGGATGCCTCTTCGAACGCCAGATCGGCTGACAGCAACGCCGTACCCTCATACTGCAGCCCGGCACTCACGCGGCCAGTGAAAGCCATGCTGGCCGCCTGCGCAGGCGCAATCAAGGGTGCCAGAAAACGCGGCCCCAGCACGCTCAGATCCGCCCGGGCCAGCACCACCGCCAGCTCTGCCAACGCCCACTCCGGAAGACGTATCCGGCCACGGGCTTCAAGGGTTTCGACGCCTTCCAGGGCCAGCGCCAGCCGGTCAATCAGCAGCGCCTCGCGATCGATACGGACACTGAACTCCATCCGTGGGCCGGCCGTGATGTAGAGCGGATCGACATAGGCCTCCCCCTCGCTCCACGCAAGTTCGCCCTCAAGCCGTTGCAGCCCCGCTTCCGAGCGCATGCTGAAAACGGCCTGCAGGCCGATGTTCTCACCAGCCTGCAGGCCGTCGGCACTGGCAAAGCGCAGACCGTCAAGCTGCACGCGCCCCTGCATGCTGGGTTCGTGCGCTCCCAGCGATACCTCAATGCGGCCGTCGATGCGAGCGGAAGGTTCGAGTTTCCCGGGCAACCAGCGTGCAAAACTGCTCAGTTGCAAGCCATCGAGCGAGAGCTGCAACTGCCTTGCCTGCCCGTCGGGTGACAGGCGGGCCTGCACCCGGCCGCCCTGCGGAAAACCCAGGCTGACCACGACACTGTGCGCAGCGGACCACCACTCGAAGGACAGCGGCCAGTCCTGCAGCACGCCCCCCACACTCACCCGCCCGGACGGACAAGCCACGCCCTGCTCGTTCAGTTGCAGCTCGGGGCAGTTCACCCGCACCCGCTCAAGGCGGTAGTCGCTGTAGCGGAGGGTATCAAGCGTCAGAACCCCGGAACCGGACGCCACCCGGTACTCCAGGCGCAGGCCGGAAACCGCAAGCTCATCGAAGGAAAAGTCGCCCAGGTCCAGGCGCAGACCTGCCGAGGTCGCCGCCGCAGCAAGCGCCTGCCCCGCCATGCCGAGCAGGCATAGCAGCGCAAGCAGACGAAACCGGCCGACCACGAACGGGGGGACCCTCTCAAGAAACAAAAATATCCGGGGCGGTGTTCATGCCGCTGCCCCGATGGGGTTGATCTGGAACCCGAGCACGGCTGCTCGACGTTTTAGTGCGGCGATGCTGCGCTCGCGTTGTTGTTC
>Ga0172382_10001526_pt1 | contig 41257 bp, 30 predicted proteins | sample Leawel138RmetaG_FD_122245 | JGI IMG/M metagenome (GOLD analysis project Ga0172382, IMG submission 122245) | Leachate microbial communities from a municipal landfill in Southern Ontario, Canada - Leachate well 138R metaG | ecosystem: Engineered > Solid waste > Landfill > Unclassified | place...
AAACCCTTGCCATTACAGACAAAACCTACATCATGTTTGAAGGAAAGATACTGAAAGAGGGTTCACCCGAAGATCTTGCCAACGACAAAGATGTGAGAAGAGTTTATCTGGGAGAGAATTTCAGATTTGAACAGATTTAATTCATCCAAAAGATTTTCAGAAAATAAAAAAGCCTCTTCATCTCAGGACAAAGAGGCTTTCGGTAATTTTATACAAATCAGTCCTTGTATTCTTCGGTTGAAGGGCAGGTACAGATCAGATTTCTGTCGCCAAATGCATCATCGACTCTTGAAACCGGTGTAAAGAATTTGCGCTCTCTCACCCACTCCAACGGGTAAGCCGCTTTTTCTCTCGAATACGGAAATTCCCATTCGTCGGCAGTGACCAGATGAACCGGATGAGGCGAATTTTTCAAAACATTGTTTTCCTGAGTATATTTTCCTTCGGCTATCTCATCAATTTCCTTTCTGATCTGAATCAGTGTATCAACAAAACGGTCGAGTTCCTCTTTATTCTCTGACTCAGTCGGTTCGATCATCAGCGTTCCTGCAACCGGGAATGAAACCGTAGGCGCATGAAAACCGTAATCCATCAGACGTTTTGCTATGTCAACCACTTCGATACCCAATTTTTTAAACGGTCTGAAATCAAGAATAAATTCGTGTGCCACCACATCATTGTGGTTGGTGTAGAGCACATCATAATATTTCTCAAGTCTCGACTTCATATAGTTTGCATTCAGAATCGCATATTTCGCAGCATTCTTCAACCCATTGTCACCCAACATTCTGATATAAGAATACGAGATAGACAAAATCAGCGAAGAGCCGTATGGCGCAGCAGAAAATACGGTATTTGATTTTTCACCGCCTGTTTCAATCAGCGGATGACCGCCCAAATATGGCGCCAAATGAGATGCAACACAGATTGGCCCGACACCTGGCCCACCACCGCCGTGCGGAATCGCAAAGGTTTTGTGAAGATTCAGATGACAAACATCCGCGCCGATAAATCCTGGTGCAGTCAGTCCGGTCTGCGCATTCATATTTGCGCCGTCCATATAAACCTGACCGCCTGCCTGATGAACCAGATCAATCACTTCTTTGATATTTGAATCAAATGCGCCGTATGTTGACGGATATGTAATCATCAGTGCAGAGAGATTTTCTTTGTGAATTTCAATTTTTGACTTCAGATCTTCAACATCTGTTTCTCCGGTCGGAAGATTTTTTACAACCACCACTTTCATTCCGGCCATTGCAGCAGAAGCCGGATTGGTTCCGTGTGCAGATTCAGGGATGATTACCACATTTCTGTGGGTCTGACCGTTGTCGCGCTGAAAAGAACGAATCACCATCAGACCGGCATATTCGCCCTGTGCGCCAGAGTTCTGCTGAACCGAAGTTGCTGCAAATCCGGTGATTTTTGACAAATAATTTTCAAGATTTGAAATCATTTCCTGATAACCTTCCGCATATTTTTTGGGAACAAAAGGATGGATTGAATTGAAACCGCTCCAGCTCAACGGAAGCATCTCGGTAGCCGCATTGAGTTTCATTGTACACGAACCCAAAGAAATCATTGAGTGATTCAACGCCAAATCTTTCTTTTCCAATCGCTTGATGTATCTCATTAACTCGGTTTCGGTATGATACTTTTTAAAAACTTCATTGGTTAGAAAATCAGAAGTTCTCAGCAGTTCGGCAGGAATTCTTCCCTGACTGAAACCATTGTCGGAGGCTTCTTTCTTTTTGATAAATCCAAAAATTTCAATCAGTTTGACAAGTTCGGTTTCTGAAACCACTTCATCCATCGAAATGCTGATTTTTCCGGCTTCAAAGAAGTTCAGAAGAATATCGCTTTTTTCAAAAATCTCGCTGTCGATACCGTTTGCTTCAATCTGAATGGTATCAAAGAAATCGTGATGAACGACGGTATAACCCAATTCGACCAGCGAATCATACAGCCTGACCGCTTTTTTGTGTATATTTTGTGCAATGTCCTGCAGACCTTCTTTCCCGTGATAAACACCATACATTCCGGCCATTACAGCCAGCAAAACCTGAGCAGTACAGATATTTGATGTTGCTCTTTCTCTTTTGATGTGCTGTTCTCTGGTCTGCAAAGCCATTCGCAATGCAAATTTCCCATATCTGTCCTGAGACACACCGATGATTCTTCCCGGAATCTGGCGTTTGTATTCTTCGGTACACGACATAAATGCGGCATGTGGTCCGCCGTAACCCATGGGTACGCCAAAACGCTGTGAACTGCCGACAGCAACATCAGCGCCCATTTCACCCGGTGACTTGATCAACACCAGCGACATGATATCAACCGCGATTGCGGTCTGAATTTCTTTTTGTTTTAATTCGGTAATCAATGCTGTATAATCGGTGACGGCACCTGATTTACCCGGATTCTGAAACATTGCGCCAAAGAAATCGCCAGAAAAATCAAAATCAAAAGGATTTCCGGTTTCGATTTCAATGCCAAGACCTTCTGCTTTGGTCCGACAAACCGCAAGGCTTTGTGGGAATATATCTTCAGAAATAAAGAATTTTACCGCATCTTTTTTATTTCTCGGCACAGTATTGAACATCATGTGCATTGCTTCAGCACAGGCAGTTGCCTCGTCCAGCAGTGATGCATTTGCAATCGGAAGTCCGGTCAGATCCGAAATTATGGTTTGAAAATTCAGAAGAGCTTCCAAACGACCCTGTGCAATCTCGGCCTGATAAGGCGTGTAAGCAGTGTACCAGCCCGGATTTTCAAGTATGTTTCTCTGAATTGGCGAAGGCAAAATGGTTCGGTAATAGCCGTAACCGATAAAGCTTCTCATTTTTTTGTTTTTATGTGACAATTCTCTTAAGTGTTCGAGAATTTCATGTTCAGACATGGCAGCCGGAAGTCCCAGCGGTTCTTTGAGTCTGATTTCGGCGGGCATGGTCTTGTCGATCAGTGAATCAATTGACTGTTCGCCCATAGAAGAGAGCATTTCGCCTGAACCTTCAGCCAAAGTTCCGATGTGACGAATTGAAAAATCTTGTGTGTTCATATCTTTTTAACCGTGAAATTTTAAGCTCCCAAATTTACGATTTAAAACCATTTTAAAAACTAATCTTTATCAACAATTGGAACCGATTTTCTGTTTTGCCGATTGATTCATAAAAAATCAATTTAAGCTGTTTCAATAGCTGTATTCGGACTTTTCTGATTTCAATTTTCCCACCATGTGAACAGTTATTTTAAGCCCCCATGTGGAATATCGCTTTATCCAAATACTGAAAAATATAATCCGGCATCTTTTCCTTTACCGAATTGTACTGTTGGGATGATTCGCCCAAACCGCCGGGCCAGATGAAACCGAATAAATTAAGGGCTCTAATCCTACAATTTCGTTTTCTAATGTGGGCTGGATGGAAAAATGCATATGAATTCAATTTTGAGTAAAATTATAAAATTAAGCGAAATAAAGTCTTTTCGTAAAATTAAAATTGATACAAGAATGGGATTATACAGATTTTTCCGTTTCCTACCCGCGTCTTGCTTTAGCAACCCGTTGAATCCGTGTTCTAAAACTCTATTTTAATTGCAAACTGATTTTTTGAAATTTATTCGTGGTAAAAAGGAACACAGATGACGCAGATTCGCAAGCGAAAACACAGATAAGCACAGATTTTTCCGTGTAAAATTAGTGTCTTGCTTTAGCAATTCGTTGTATCCGTGTTCAAAAAAGCGCAACTTTACTAAAATCCCATTTATCCCTTTGTAGAATTAATTTAATTTTAATACTATCAAATGATATTATATTCCTTTAAAATCATCTCACTTTTTATTCCAACCCTCAGCCAGAACAATCGTAAAACCCCACTTATAATTCTGGTTGGCAGGAATTGAATATTCCGGCAGTGGTTTGTCGCCCCAGCTGTTGTATCCGGCAACGCCCATCATTTTCATATCCAAACAAACTTCAATAAAATCTCTGAATTCAATGTCATTGATATGGGTTTGTCTTCTCAATTTATTTTTTGCTTTTTCGTCCGAATTGGCAGCTCTGGATTCCGAGTTGAAATTCTTGAACTGATACGGTCGGTTGGTGTTTTCTTCCGAATCAAAATCTTCTACTGAATTTCTCAGTACATTGAACTCCATGGTTTCATCGGCGGAAATCATAATTCCATAATCCCGGTTATCGGTTAAACTTAGCCATCTCGTTTCGGTTCGGTGTCCGTTTTCCTGTGGACGGACATAAGGGAAATACATCAGTTCCGCAGTGGTTTTATAAATTCCAATTCTCGCCCCCGAATTCCGATCGGAATAATTTTCATCCGGGCCGTTTCCGTAATATGTTATTTTATTTAAATCTTTTGGGATCCTGAAACGTATCCCGATTCTCGGAACTTCGGGAACATCTTCTTTTGCAGCCGTAAATTCCACATCGACTTTTAATTCTCCGTATGGATAAATATGATAATCCACAAAATAACTGTTTCCTGCCGGTAGCTGATATTCTACTTTCAGAACGGCATGAGTATCTTTGGACTCAGTGGTGATTTTTCCGATTTTGAAATCCTTGCCTGCCTGTTTCCAAACCTGAGTTCTTTCGGGCATTCCGTTTCCGTAATCGTTATCCGTCGGGCCACGCCAGAAATTGGGTTGAAACCCGAATTCTCCGGCGATTAATTCTTTTCCTCCTATATTAAACGATGTTATATAACCTTTGTTTTTATCAAAAACTGCTTGTGTATTTCCGGCTTCTATTTCAATTTTTTGACCATTCTGTTTCACTTCAACTTTTCCGGGATTTGAAGAAGTAATCACCGATTTTTTATCGGCAACCTGTAATAGAAATTGCTCCCCGGCAACCGGAAAATCTTTTACCAGAGCTTTTAAATCCGACTTCGTATAAACATCAAAATTCGCAAAATACTCTTTTCCGGAATCAAATTTTAAATCTTTTAATGGCAATTGAATATCTTGTGATTTTCCGGCCTCCAAATTCATTTTTAACTCGACTTCTTTGATAGCTTTCCCATTTTCCAGAATGCTAAATTTTAGTTTATAATCATCCGAATTAATAAAATCAAACCGATTCTGAACCGTATAAACTCCTTTGCTTTTTTCGGTGAATTTAAAATTTTGATAAGCATATTTCACTTCCTGCATCGCCGGATGCGGATTCCGGTCGGGATTGACCAAACCGTTGATTAAAAAGTTGGCATCGCTCGGTTGTTCCGGGCCATAATCTCCACCGTATGCCCAAAACATTTTTCCGTTTTCGTCAAATTTCTCCAATCCCTGATCCACCCAATCCCAGATGTAGCCACCCTGTAAATTTGGATATTGATAAATCGCTTCCCACATCAAATTCAGATTTCCGTTGGAATTTCCCATCGCATGGGAATATTCCGACAACAACACCGGTCGGTCGGAGCCTTTTTGCCCCACTTCTTCTAACCACGTCGCGGAAGGATATTGTGGAACAAACATATCGGAATTAAAACCCCAAATCGTTCTTTCATAATTCACCGGGCGGTTCATCAGATTTTTCTCTCTGTTTTTCATCCAGCGATAGGCTGCAGTGAAGTTTACACCGTCTCCGGCTTCATTGCCCAATGACCAAAAAGTAATGGAAGCGTGGTTTTTATTTCGTTCAAACATATTGGCAATCCGATCGAGATGAACATTTTCCCATTCCGGGTGTTTCGCCAAAGATTCCGTGCCATAATACATTCCGTGACTTTCAATGTTGGCTTCGTCATAAATATAAAATCCAAGTTCGTCTGCCAGTTCATAAAACCTTCTCGGTTGCGGATAGTGAGACAACCGAATCGTGTTGATATTGTGCTCTTTCATCAGTTGCATATCCTGCTTAATCAAATCTTCGGTTACATAATGTCCGGTTTTGGGATTGTGTTCGTGGGTATTCACACCTTTGAATTTAATCGGTTTTCCGTTGAGCAAAAACACGCGGTCTTTTCGGTTGCCGGTAGTGATTTCTTTGATTTCAAATTTTCGAAAACCGACTTTATAAGGAACGACTTCTTTACTGCCGGTTTCCTTGTTTTCAATCGTTAAAATCAGTTGATATAAATTCGGAGTTTCTGCGTTCCATTGTTGAACATTTGGAATTTGAACATCCGAAAAACGAAAGGATTCTTCGCCGCGTCCTTTGATGCTGACTTTTTCATTTCCGGATGCCACGATTTTGCCGTTTGCATCCAATAATTCATATTTTACATCTGCCACGGCATACGGAATGGGTTTCCAGTTATTGACTTCGTTTAAATCGTCGAAACCATAATTGGCAAGCGTTACTTCCAGCCCGAAAACTCCGTTTTTATAACTGTCATCCAATGTTGATTTTACTTCAAAATCCCGCAAAGAAACTTTGGGTTGCGACCACAGATAAACATCGCGTTCAATCCCGCTGATACGCCAGAAATCCTGACTTTCAACATAAGAACCTGTTGACCATCGGAAGATTTTCAGTGTCAGTTTATTTTTTCCCGGATGAACGAATTCATTAATTCTGAATTCCGCATTGTTTTTGGAATCTTCGCTGTATCCGACTTCCTTTCCGTTGATGTAAACATACATTCCGGATTTTGCACCCGCCATATTCAAGAAGATAATCCGGTTATCGAGCCAGTCCGCAGGAATATCGATTTCACGACTGTAAACGCCCACCGGGTTGTCTTCCGGCAGATAAGGCCAGGGCTCTTTGGGTAAAGCACTGGTCGTATTGACTTCCACAAATTCATAAGGCTGATTAACATAAATGGGTGTGCCAAAACCCTGTACTTCCCAGTTCCCGGGTACTTTAATATCCTTCCATTTGGAGGTATCAGTTGCAGAATCCGTGATGTTTTCGGGTAAATCTTTGTATCTGTCCACAAAATAGAATTTCCAGGTTCCGTTCAGCGATTTATAATATTTACTGTCTTCAAATTTTTGATTCAGCGCATCCTGTTGTGAATCAAATGTCATAAAATCCGCTCTCGGATATTCTTTATTGACCTTGACCACATTGATATTTTGCCAGTAAGAAAGATTGTTTTGTGCGTTTACAAATGAAAATGAAATCAGAAGAATCGAAAGAATAAATTTCTTAACCATACCCGGAATTTTATAAGATTTTTGAAAGTTAATTAATATGAGGTAATGACGAAAATTAATTTTTATTATTGATGATTTTTGCGCTAAAAATAAGGTAATAAGGTTGTGGTGGGGGATGGTTCATTTTATCTATTAAGGTAATAAGGTTGATGTGTGGATAAATCTTATTTTTATCTTAGACTTAGAAATTCATGATAAAAAAGGAACGCGGATGACAACGATACCCAATCAAAGAAATTACAATCACTGGCTTTCTGTGTAAATTCTGTGTTTTTGTGAAATAAATAATAAATGTTAATCCCTCCACTCTATCGCCTTAAAAACAATCTCACTATAATTATCTCTTTCATAGAGAATTCCGATTGTGTTTTCATCAATTTTCACCAAATCCGAATAGGCAATAAAATCTCCTTTGTATCCTTCCGGGCTTTTGTCAATCAGAATTGATTTTGTCCAGGATTCTCCACTGTCATCACTGATTTTGACGGTAAGATTATCTCTTTTCTCAGTGTCGGCAGCATTACTGAAAGCAATAATCGCTTTTTCATTTCTGAATTCCAGAAGCAAAGTACTTCCCTGATTGACCGGATCGATTAGTTCTTTATCGATATAAGTTTTCGCCCAGGTTTCACCGCCATCGTCACTGATTGAAATAATTCTTGATTTAAAATCCCCGCGCTGATTCCGGCTGTTCATCATCAAACGATTATTATCGAGTTCTACTGCAGTGGACTCATTACTACCAGGAAAATTCACATTTTCGCTCAGTTGAAAAGTTTTTCCGTGATCATCCGAATAAAAACCATGAGCAGTATAATCACTCCAGTCATTTTTCGGATCTCCAACCGAGTGATTGGCCGCGACATAAATCCTTCCTCTGTATTTTCCATTCTGAATCTGGATGGCGTGACCCGGTAAGTTGGCATAAGTCCGCCAGTCTTCCTTAAAATTATAATTCGAATTTCGGTCCGGCTGATTCGGTTTGTGAACGTGAGTTGTGATGTTCACCGCTTCACTCCAGGTTGCACCGTTGTCGGTCGAAGTTTTGTACCAGACTTCGCGCAAACCTTTTCCGGTTCTGACTTCATATTCGTGATTGTCTCCTGTATTGAAAAACAAAAAGATTCTTCCGTTGGGAAAATTCGGATCGGTCAAATCGACAACCGGCGCTGAATTTCCAATCTGCAAACCTTCGCTGTCTGCAACCACAAGAATTTTCCCCCAGGTTTTTCCGCCATCCGAACTTCGTTTCATCACAATATCAATATCTCCATAATCTGCCGCATTATTGACTCTTCCTTCTCCAAAAGCAAGCAAATCACCGTTGGGAAGAGCAATCAGTGCAGGAATCCGATAACTCTGATAGCCGTCTATGCCCGAAACAAAAACAGGTGTCGCCTTTTCCTGTGCAAATACAGAAAAACTGAATAATAGAATCAAGCCGAAATACAGAATTTTTCTCATGGTTTCAAATTTATACAAATTATTATCAAAATTTAAATTGAGACCACAACTGCGAATAAATCAAAGAGAATTTAAAAGAATAATGCGGTTGTTTTTTAATTGTTCAGTTAAATTTGTTGTGATGAAAACAATCATCCAAAAATATTTGATCGATACCAATTTCTGGGTTTCATTCTGTTTCGGCTGTCTGCTTGCATTTTTTCAGCTGAGTTTTTACGAATTGAATTTCTATGTGCTGGGCATCGTATTTTTTGGAACGCTGGCGGTTTATAATTTCACACGGATGTCTGATTTGAAAGAACTTTACACATTCAAACCCGAAACAGGAACCAGAGTAATCCTGACTTATATCGGTCTGATTTTTACGCTTGGCTTTGTGATTCTTCGTGGTTTTGAACTGAAAACCTTTTTGTATCTAAGTGTGCTTGGTTTTGTGAGTTTTTGTTATTCACTTCCATTTTCAGGTCTGGGTTTGAGGGCAATTCCGTTTCTCAAACTGTTTCTGATTGCATTTGTCTGGGCCGGCAGCTCTGTTGGGCTGCTGCTGGTTGTTCACCACGAACTGATTCATCACAAAATGATATTTACTGCAGTATTTCTGTTCGTGGCCGGAATTACGATTCCGTTTGATATTCGCGATCAAAACACAGATGACAAGGAATTAAAAACTATACCGATGGTGATCGGTTTCAGAAATTCAAAGATTCTTGCCATCGTTTTTTTGCTGCTGAGCGCATTTTTCTTTTTTTGGGAATTGAAGGAAATCGACAAAACCGTGATCAGCTGGTTTTGTGCCATTATCTTTTCATTGGGCGGAATCATCAATACAAAAAGCAGCAATTCAACCTTTTATTTTTCATTTTGGATGGAAAGCTGTTCGCTGATTCCGTTAATCGCCTGGCTGCTTTTTTCGATTTAAAGAATGTAAAAGAAAACACCGATAAAATGAAAGGTGCTGCCTGCCAAAACAAAAACGTGCCAGATCAGATGGTTGAATTTGATTTTGTGATTGGCGAAAAAATAAATCCCGACAGTGTATGCCAAACCGCCCAATCCCAAATGGACAAGCGCAGCGGTCGAAAGATTTTCAAAAAGCGGTTTGATTGCAATGACTGCCATCCAACCCATCATAGCATACAGAATCAGTGAAAGTTTTTCATTTTTTCTGAGTGGTGAAAATTTGAATACAAAACCGATGATGACCAGTCCCCAGATGATTCCGAACATCGTCCAGCCCCAAATTCCTTTCAGCCCCAAAAGCATGACCGGTGTGTAGGTTCCGGCAATCAGCAGATAGATACAGAGATGGTCAAATTTTTGGAGGATTTTCTTTTTTTTCGGATCGGTTACCGCATGATAAACAGTTGATGCCGAATACAGTAAAACCAATCCCAAACCGAAAGTAAGCGAACTGAAGACAGCAGTTGCAGAACCGCTGACTGTGGAATAAACCAGCAGCAAAATCAGTGCTGCCACCGAAAGTACAGCACCAAATCCGTGGGTGACTGTATTCCAGAATTCTTCGGTTGCTCTATATTTTCTATTAAATATCATCAAAATTAATTTTGATTTTATTGCTTTTCGGACCTGAACAGCAGGCAACTATGATTCCTTCTTCGATGTCCTGATCGGTCAGTACAAAATTCTCTCCCAGATTAACTTCTCCTTCCTCAAGTCTGCACATGCAGCTGCTGCAGATTCCGCCTTTGCATGAGTATGGCGCATCGATTCCTTCGTCGAGTGCAGCATCGAGCAGTGATTTTTTACCGTCCCATTTGAAATTGTAAACATCACCATCGAGTTCAACGGTCACATCCACTTCTGATTCGAGTTGTTCAACGGTTTCGGCAGCTGCAGCCGAAACAGGAGGTGTGAACAGTTCAAAATAAACCTGATTTTCAGACAATCCTGCTTTTATAAATTCATCAGTAATTTCTCTGATCATACCATCAGGACCACAAACCAGAACTTCGTCTATTTCGTTGATTTTCACCAGTATATTCAGAATCCGGTTGATCTTCTCTGCATTCAGCCTGCCTTCGTACAATGGATTTTCCTGTTTGTGACGGGTAAAAAACCAATGTGGAAAAAAGTTGATTGGGTACTGTTCTTTCAGCTGGTCGATTTCTTCCTTGAACATGGTTTCCTTTGGCGTCCGATTGCAGTAAAACAGATTGAGCAGAACTTCTTTTTCGGTTTGAAGCGTATATCTGAGAATACTCAAAACCGGCGTAATCCCACTTCCGGCAGCGAATGCAAGCACCGTCCTTTTTTTGTCGGGTTCGCTTTTGATTCCAAATTTTCCTTTTGGTGCCGAAACTTTCAGAAAATCTCCTTCTTTCAAGTGTGAATTCAGGAATTTTGAAACATATCCGTCTTTTACCGACTTGATTCCAACCGACCATTTGTCGTCCAAAGGGCTGCTGCAGAGCGAGTAATCCCTGCGCTGTCCGTCCATGTCGATGGTTATATATTGACCCGCTTTGAATTTGAATTCGGGTTTTAATTCTTCCGGAACTTTAAAATCTATTCTGACCGATTCCTTGGTCAGTTTGGTTATCGATTGAACCTGAAGTTCATGAAATTTCATCAAAATTAAATTTGTGCAAAGGTACTGAATTAACGCCTGAATTCAGCTATCCCGATCTTATTTATACTGACAGATATCGTTCTCTGACGATATTTTCATGATGTCTGATGTGACCGACCATAAAATAAAACCAGGTTTCAGCATTCATTCCTTTGTCAGATGCAAAACCGGTTCTTTCCAATTCTTCACGACTCAGATTTTTATACAGTGAAATCGTTGCTTTTCTGACATCAATAAATTCTTGAAGCAAATCCTCTATGTCTCTCGAATTGAAATCAGTAGCCATCACATAATCATCCTCTTTAAATCCCGGATTCGGTGTTTTGTCATTTCTTGCAATTCTGAGTGCAACCGCTGCCTTGATCCTTTCGGTGTCTGTATTGTGACCGACCACTTCTTTGATCGTCCATTTGCCGGGCGCATATCTGAACAGCAGTTTTTCTTCAGGGATTTCTCTGATAAATTTCGGATAAGTTTCAAGCTGTTGGCTCAGTTCTGACAATATATCGTTTTCCGTCAATCTCAAATAGGGAATAAAAAATCGCGGATAGTGGTCTTCTGTTAATTTCATTTTGATTGAATTAATTCAGTCCAAAGTTACCCGATTTGATAGAATGACGCAAAGGATTTTACCGAATTTCTTTAAATCATCAGGGTGTTGAAACCGAAAGCTGGATAGTCTTTCCGTTTTGAAAATGATGGCCTTTCAAACCGAAATTGTACAGATATTCAGCCATTTCTGAGGCGGTAACCGGTGCTTTGTAACCCGGAAAAGCTTCTTCGAGCATTTCGGTTTGAACCGCACCCAAAGCCACACAATTGATCTTTGGCTGATTTTCGTCAAATTCTTCAGCCAGTAATTCTGTCAAGGTGATGATTCCAGACTTTGAAGACGAATAAGCGGCAAGACCTGGAAATTTTACAGAGCCCTGAACCGCACCCATGGTGGTGATATTGACGATATGAGAACCGGAATCCATTTTATCCAACATCAGCTGAATCATTCTGAATGGCGCTTTGTAATTGACTGCAATTGAATTGTCAATATCTTTTTCAGAAATTTCAGAAACCGGTTTATTGATTAGAAAACCCGCATTGTTGTACATTACATCCACCCTGCTCCAATCCGAAATCTCTTCCCTGATTTTATTCAAGCTTTTGAAATCAGACAGATCTGAAGCAAGGAATTTGAATTCCGAATTGTTTTCAAACTGTTTCAATTCTTTCAGTTTCTCCAAATTTCTTGAAATCGCAAACACATTGTTTCCGTTCTGAAGATGGATTTTCGCCAATTCTCTGCCGATTCCGCGGCTGGCTCCGGTGATGATGATGTTTTTAGCCATTAAAGTTCATTTTTTCAAATATTCGATCAAATCTTCTATTTCATCAAATTTAAGTTTATTTACCAAAATCCGGTTTTGTAAAATTTCAATTTTTATTTCTGAATCTTCAGTCAGATCAAACCCATTCCGTTCCAACGCATGTTTCACCCAATAAGCCAAATCACTTCCATCGCCTGAAAATTGAACTTTTTTTGTTTTGGGATGCTGAAACTGAAAACTTCCGGTTTCATAATCAAACCTGATTCTTTTTTGTGCCAGTTTCTCATAAATTTGCTGTTCATGAGCCAGCTGCTCGGGAAATCCTTCGTAAAAACTGCCGTTGTCAATCCACCAAAGCCGGCTTGCATTCTGAAGAATCAGTTCGATCTGATGGGTTGCAACGATAAATGTTTTATTGGTTTCTTTTGATAATTTGTAAATCAGTTCAAAAATCTTAAACTGATTTTCAATGTCGAGATGCGAAGTCGGTTCGTCCATAATGATCAGATCGGTGTCCTGAACCAAAGCTCTGGCAATCATCACCATTTGCAACTGTCCGTCGCTCAATCGGTTTACAAAGCGATCCTTCAAATCAGCAATTCCGACTTTTCTCAAGGATTCATCAATCAACTCAATTTCAGCCGGTTTCAATTTTGAAAAACCATTTGAATATGGCAGCCTTCCCAATGCAGCCAGATCAAAAACAGTCAATGCAGGCAACTGGCTGAGTCTTGAAAAAACCACCGAAATTTTATGTGATCTTTTTGCCAAATCCCAATTCTCCATGTCGTCCAAAAGAAATTTGATGTGACCCGACAATATCGGCTGAAGACCCAAAATGCTTCTGATCAGTGTACTTTTGCCCGATCCGTTTTTTCCGGCCAGACCGATCAGTTCACCTTTTGCGACAGCTGCATTGATCTGACTGCAAACCGGTTTTGAATAACCGATGGATAAATTTTCTATTTTGAGCAGGTCGTCAGTCATTCCAGCTGTATTGGTTACGGTTGAGCAATATACTCATCACAATCGGCGCACCGATGAGCGAAGTAATGATGTTGATCGGCAAACTTCCTTTTGGGAAAATCTGTGAAATCCATGAAAAAATCAGCATTGAAAAAATTCCGAGCAGTACAACAAGTGTATATAACCTGCCGACTGATGTTTGTCTGAAAGCAATTCGACAGATATGCGGAATCGCAAGACCGATGAATGCAATCGGACCGACAAATGCAGTTGCGGATGCAGTTAGAGCTGCGGAAGAAACCAAAATCAGCCATCTTATTTTTCTGACATTGATGCCCATGCTGTAGGCATAATTTTCACCCAGTCTCAAACCTGAAATTCCTTTGAGCGTAAAAATTGAAATCATCGACCCGAACAAAGTTGTAATTGAAAATACAGAAATCTGAGACCACGAAAGACCGCTGACCGATCCGAAAGTCCACATCAGATAGGTTTTGATTTTTTCGGATGGTGCAAAAAACTGGAGTACACCGATGATCGCAGCTGCAAAACCGGCGATCATGATTCCGATGATGATCAGTGCTGTGGTTGAATTCAATCTTGCAGAAAAAAACACAATGATTGCCAAAGCCGAAATTGCACCCAAAAAAGAGGCAATACAGATCAGCCAAGAATTGTTGACCCAATCAGAGAAACCAAGCACAGCAGATAAAAATATAACCATCGCCACACCGAGTCCCGAGGCCGAAGTGATGCCCAAAACCGAAGGGTCAGCCAACGGATTTCTGAACAGTTCCTGCAATATCAAACCGCTGACCGGCAGCGCAATTCCCGCTAAAACTGCAGCAATTGTTCTGGGCAGCCGAAAATCAAAAATCAACTGTCTGGCATTTTCATCCGAAGACCAGTCAGAAAGTGTGATGTGAGAACTTCCCAAATTCAGATTGATCATGAAAATTGCAGCAATCAGCAGAATCAGTATGATGAGAGTGATTTTAAATTTCAAGCCGTACAGTTTGAAGCAAAGATAAAAAAGACAACTCAGTTTCGGTCAAAACTGTTCAATTGGTTAATATTAATCATAAAAATTCTTAAAAATTCAATTCTTTGATTTCGAGTTTCAGATTTGCTTTGGTGTCGATTACCACCGTAATAAAACCGTTGAACAGCAGGATCTGAGAAGGGCTCAAATCGATCACCCTTCCTTTCAGAAAGATTCCCGGATAATATTCTTTGTTAAAACTTTCGAGCAGACTCTTTTTTGAACTGTCTTCGATTTCAGCCAACGGAATCCCGTATTCTTCCTCAATCATCCTTCTGATTTTGCCTTTGAAGAACAGCAAAGCGGTTTTGTGCAGCAGATTTTTTGTTTTGAATTTGAATTCGGTATCCCTCAGTCTGATTTTTCGCTGAACCGGATCATAATAAGGGAAACCCTTGATTTCCATTGTTCCTTTAACTGCTCCGCTGGTGACAATTTCTAAACCGACCGCCTGTTTTGCGGAATAAACACTGATATTCTCCACTTTCACTTTTTTTTTGTCGGACATTTCAAATTCATAACCCAAAAACTGATTTCTTGCCAGAGCAGTCGCTTTGTCGTATGAAATATTGGCGGTAGTTTTCAGATTAAAATCCTGGGCAAGATCCTGTTTTAGTGTGAAATCCGGAAATTTCAAAACCATGGGCGAAGGATTCGGAATCTGACCGATATAAGTTTCTGAATTCAGATTGATTCCGATGTTGGTCTTGATCAAATTCGAATAAATTTTTACCGGTGTCATATTCAGCGATTTGGGTGTCAGTTTCAGCCAAGTGTCATATTCTTCTGAGATTTGAATCGGCATTGCAAACTGATTCCAGATTCCGAGCAGATAGGGTTTCAGATCAAAACTTTCGGAAATTTTCTGATCAATCATCGAGCTGAAATCCTTTTGCTGCTCCTTGAGAGAAGATTCGACCAAAGGTGTAATCGGAATTTTGACACCGCCAAAGCTCAGCACCGGTTTGTCTGTCCATTCAAAACCGTTGGCAGCGGTTTGGGTTGCAATTGTCCAGTTGGTATTGAACTTAATGGCTGTTATAAACTTCATGATCACACCAAATTCGGTCTGCTGGTACATATAATGACCCAAGGCTCCGTAACCCTTCTCTGCATATATGTTCAATGGAATTTCAATCAGCAGTCGGTTATCTTTCAGCGCAGTCAGTTTGATATTTCCGTTTTTAAAAACTTTGACTTTGAACTGGTCATTGTCGTTGTCAGTAAACGAATCGTCTTCATAAATCAGTCCTGTTACCGATTTGTTGATAAGCGAACTGATTTCTCCGACCGGAATTGAAACCGGAACCGTTACATGGGTTTCGATTTTTGGAAAATAGTAAACCGCTTCCTGGGCATCGGTTTTGACAGCCAAAAGCAGCAGCCATCCAAATATTAAAACAAAAAACGATTTCATTTCTTCAAATTCTGTAACTGCCGGTCAATTTATATTTCCTATTGTTATGCGATTCTTCCGTTTTTGATTTCCTCAACCGATTCGGGATTCAGTAAGGTCGAAATGTCTCCAAAGCTGTCAAAATCTCCGGCTGCAATTTTTCTGAGAATCCTTCTCATAATTTTACCCGACCGGGTTTTTGGAAGCGCATCCACAAACTGGATTTTGTCGAGTTTTGCAATCGGGCCGATGAGATTTGCAATGTGTTCGTTGATTTCACGTCTCAGATTGTCACGGTCTCTGACTTCTCCCGTTTCTTTGAGGGTGATGTATCCGTACAGCCCGTTTCCTTTGATATCGTGCGGATAACCCACAATGGCAGATTCTGCAACTGCCGGATGTTCGTTGATCGCATTTTCAATCGGTGCAGTACCGAGATTGTGACCCGAGACTATGATCACATCATCGATTCGGCCGATGATCCTGAAATATCCGACTTCATCTTTGAGTGCACCGTCACCCGAAAAATATTTTCCTCTGAATGCCGAAAAATAAGTTTCTTTATATCTTTCATGATTTCCCCAAATCGTTCTTGCCATTCCGGGCCATGGAAATTTGATACACAAACTTCCCTCTTCATGATGATTTTCAATTTCATTTCGTTTTGAATTCATCAGTACCGGCTGTATTCCGGGCAGCGGCATAGTGGCATAAGTCGGTTTTGTCGGTGTGACAAACGGCAGCGGTGAAATCATAATTCCGCCGTTTTCGGTCTGCCACCAGGTATCGACGATCGGACATTTTTGTTTGCCGATATTGTTGTTGTACCAGTGCCAGGCTTCTTCATTGATCGGCTCTCCCACCGAACCGAGCACTCTCAATGATGACAAATCATGTGATTCCACATAACTCAGATTTTCTTTTGCCAATGCACGGATGGCTGTTGGTGCAGTGTACAGTTGTGTGATTTTATGTTTGTCGACCACATCCCAAAATCTTCCAAAGTCAGGATAGGACGGAATTCCTTCAAACAAAACAGTGGTTGCTCCGTTGAGCAAAGGACCATAAACGATATAGGAATGTCCTGTGATCCAGCCGATATCTGCGGTACACCAATAAACATCATCTTCTTTGTAATTGAATACATTTGTAAAGGTGTATGCAGTGAAAACCATGTAACCGGCTGTGGTATGAACCATTCCTTTTGGTTTTCCGGTTGAGCCCGAAGTATAAAGTATAAACAGCGGATCTTCTGCATCCATAATTTCGGAAACATTGTCTTCTGCCGCACCATCCATCAGCGGCTGAAGCCATTTGTCCCTTCCTTCTTCCATTTGAATTTCAGATTTGATTCTTTTTGCAACCAATACAGTTTCGATCGACGGACAGGTTTTGAGCGCATCATCAGCAATCCCTTTCAGGTCAATGGTTTTGCTGCCTCGATAACCGCCATCGGCTGTAATCAGCATTTTACAATCCGAATCCTGAATTCTTGATGAAAGTGAATTGGCTGAAAAACCTGCAAACACCACTGAATGAATGGCGCCGACCCTTGCACAGGCAAGCAGTGCAACAGGCAGTTCGGGGATCATCGGCAGATAGATACAGACCCGATCTCCTTTTTTGATTCCGTTGTCTCTCAGTACATTTGCCATTTTGCAGACTTTTTTGTGCAATTCTTTGTAGGTGATATGCTGTGCTTGCTCGTTTGGATCGTTGGGTTCAAATATGATGGCAGTTTTGTCTCCTCTTTGATTCAGATGCCGGTCCAGACAGTTCCTGGACATATTCAGTTTTCCGTTGACAAACCATTTGATATCGCCATTTAGCATATCATTGTGCAGAACTCTGTCCCACTTTTGATACCAGATAAAATTTTTATCGGCTATATCTCCCCAAAATTCTTCCGGATCTTTTACAGATTTTTTATAAGCCTTGATGTATTGTTCAAGGTTTTTAATTTTATAATAATTCATTGCGGATGATTTTTGTATAAAATTAGAGATTTTAGGATTTAAGCCAAAATAAGCGGTTTGATTTTTTGAGAAAGTCAATAAAATAAATTAAACCATACTGATAATCAATAATTTAAGTACGCTTTAAAGGTTTATTTAAAAAAAGGGGTTTTTCCCCTTGTTTGAGGTTCGATTTTCAAATTACCTTTACACAAAATAAAAGCAAGCTGACACACAAGTTCAAATTGCCTTTACTAACTTAACTATAATAACTTTCTCATCAGAAGAGCGGAACTAATCCCAACCCCACCGCTCTTCTTTTTTTGTGTTTATATCATTCAAATTTATTTGCTAAATTTCTAACTTTGTCAACTTCTAAACCATAGAATTACGGGAAATTTAATGAAAAACAGTCAACGCAACTGGGTATTGCTTGCGTTAATGATTACAATGATGCTCGCTGCGATGGACAGCACCATTGTGGCTACCTCAATTCCTCAAATCGTTGGCGACCTCGGCGGATTTTCACTGTTCAGCTGGCTGTTTTCTATCTATCTGCTGGTTCAGACTGTAACCATTCCCATATACGGAAAACTCGCTGATATATATGGCCGCAAACCGATACTGATCATTGGAATCATCATTTTTTTATTTGGATCTGCAGCCTGTGCAACTTCATGGAATATGAATGTACTGATTCTTTTCAGGGGTATTCAGGCAGTCGGTGCAGGTGCGATTATGGCAACCGTCAATACGATTGCGGGCGATATATACACCGTAAAAGAAAGAGCGAAAATTCAAGGCTGGCTTTCCAGTGTCTGGGGAATTTCAGCAGTAATCGGACCGGCGATCGGAGGTGCAATAGTCGATAGTATTTCGTGGAGATGGATTTTTCTGATCAATCTTCCGGTGGGCATACTGGCGATCTCACTGATCAGTATTCATTTGGCTGAAAGAAAAATTCACAACATCCACAAAATCGATTGGGCAGGTGCAATCACAGTTCTGATCGCAGGTTCGGCGCTTCTTTTCGGATTGTTGCAGGGCGGTCAATCCTGGCCTTGGATTTCAGTTCAGAGTCTGATTGTTTTGATTATTGCGGTGGTTGCCGGAATTTTGGTATTGAAAATTGAAAGAAGAGCCGAAGAACCGATATTGCCAGGCTGGGTATGGAAAAAAAGAGTTTTGTTCGGGTCAAATCTCGGAACCATCGGTATGGGAATTACAACGATGGGTGTCAATATGTTTATACCGGTTTATGCACAGTCGGTTCATATGGTTTCTGCTACCGAAGCCGGTTTCATACTGGCTGCAATGAGCATCACCTGGCCATTGTTTTCGTCATTGTCAGGAAATCTGTATTTAAAGATCGGTTTTAGAAACACTGCGCTTTTGGGTATGATTACAGTAATCATCGGTGCGTCGATATTTCATTTTCTGCCGTTTCAAGGACCAATTTGGGTTTTGGTTCTGATTCAGCTTGTACTTGGTGCAGGTTTCGGACTGACCAGTACACCACTGATGGTCGGTGTTCAGTCAACCGTCAGATGGGGCCAGCGCGGAGTAGTAACCGGTGCAAATATGTTTTCGAGATATTTTGGCCAGAGTTTGGGTGCAGCGATTTTTGCGGCAGTGTTCAATTCGGTACTGACCTCAAAGATTCAAAATCCGCCTGCCGATATGGAATCGAAATTACCGGCGGTCAATGATGTGGTCAGTGATCTGCAGTCACACAAACTGACTCCGGATGTCAATAATTATCTGCAACACGGATTTTTTGATGCAATGGAAATGGTGTTTTTGGGAATGACGCTGACCGGCTTTATCACTGTAATCGTTTTGCTGCTGACACCAGCGAAATTTCCGACTTTGGACGAAAACAAATAAATTTCAAGTCATTTATAATTCATAAATTGTTCAATTAAATTCAAAATCATGGATGAAATCAGAAAATTCTTTCCGGCACTCTCCCACTCGACTTATCTCAACACGCCCGCAAACGGGCTATTGCCCAAACCGGTTTTTGAATGGCGTAGAAAACAGGATTTTGATTTTTTGAACGATCCTGATGAATTCAGGATGAGCCACAAAAAAAAGATCAATGAAACCAAGCTTCAGCTTGCAGATTTTTATGATTCACGTGCAGAAGACATTGCAATGGTTCCAAATTTCTCTTTTGGGATCAATATGGTTCTGGAAGGATTGGAAAAAGGAAAAAAAATTCTTTTGCTCAATGATGATTATCCGTCGGTTAATTGGCCGGTTGAAATCCGTGATTTTGAAGTGGTTTTTGCAAATATTAATGAAAATCTTGAGAAAAATGTGGAAGAAGCTGTTGAAAAACACAAACCCGATGTATTTCTTTTCAGTATGGTGCAATGGCTGACCGGAATCAAAATAGATTTTGAATTTTTGAAAAAACTGAAATCAAATCATCCCGAACTGCTGATTATCGGCGACGGTACCCAATATCTGGGAACCGAAGTTTTCAGTTTTAACAAAAGTGCGCTCGACGTAATGGCTTCAAGCGGATACAAATGGCTGACTGCAGGATTTGGCAACGGTTTTCTGATGATCAGAGAAAGTGCAAGACAAATAATTAAAACTTATACTGCTGGATTTAATTCTGCACCGGACTTTGAATCGGGGCTTTCAGATTTGCCTTATATGAATCATTTTGAACCGGGTCATCAGGATTCAACGAGTTACGGAACCATTGCGCAATCGATTGATTTTTTAAAATCAATGGGTGTCGAAAAATGTTATTCTCACATCAGACAGCTTTCAAATGATGCAAAATCAGAATTGAACCGACTTGGCTTTTTACAGGATACTGTTGTCAATCGTGAGTTTCATTCAAATATTTTTAATTTGAAGGGCGGTAAATCACTGTTTGAAAAATTGAATCAAAACAAAATCAGCAGTTCACCCAGAGGTGGCGGAATCAGAGTGGGATTTCATTATTACAACGACAACAATGATTTGGACAAACTGATTGAAGTGCTGAAAAGCTGATCAGTATTTTGGTATAAAGATATAGTTTCGATAATACTCCCTGCTGTCTGTAAATGAATTGATTATTCTAAGTCCTGATTCATCTGCAAGCCAACTCACAACTGCGTCAGTATATTTTTGAGAAATTTCAACATGTATGGTTTCCCATTTTTCAAAATGTACATCCATAGCGAGATTCCTGATTTTCACATCCATATCTTCGGTAGCAACCAGATAACTTTTTGCTGTTCCTGTTTCAGGATTGTAAACTTCCCAATGTATGAATTTCTCAGGTTCAAAATCAGCATCGAACTCATTGTTAATCCGATACAGTATGTTTTTGTTGAAGGCGGCCGTAATTCCTTCACTGTCATTATAAGCATCAAGTATGGTTTGCGGATTTTTTTTCTGATCAAAACCCATAAATAGCAGATCATCTGGGTTGAGCGCATCTTTGAGTGACGACATGAATTCAATCGCCTTTGGATGAAGAAGATTTCCGATGTTGCTGCCCAAAACCAGTATTACTTTTTTGGTTTTATTATAAGTTTTTAATTTGTTCAATACCTGAAAATATTCGCCCTTTTCGGGTTCAACCTGCAATGTCGGCAGTTCTTTTTTGAGTGAATCTTTTAATTCTTCCAATATGGTTTGGCTGATGTCGACCGGTTTGTAAACAATATCAAAATTGTTTTGAACCATATATCTCAACAGGATTTTTGTCTTTTTCCCGTCACCTGCACCCAAATCAATCAGACTGACAGTTTCATCTTCATTGCAAAACAATTTTGAAAGCTGTTTTGAATGCCGCTCAAGTATCTCATATTCACAATTATACAAATAATAAGTTGGCATTTCCATAATCTGCTGAAAAAGCCTGTCGCCCTTTTTGTCATAAATAAATTTGGATGAGAGTCTTTTGGGAAAGCCGGCCAAACCTGTTCTGACTTCATTTTCAAAATTCCGATCATCTTTATTTTTATTTTGAATACTCATTGATTTTAAATTTTATTTTGCCAGCCTAATTCCTGTAAATTGCCATCTGTGATAGGGCTGAAAAAAGTTTCTGTAAGTCGGTCTGCTGTGTTTGGCAGGTGTTGCAACTGAAGCACCTCTCAATACTCTTTGATCAACCATAAATTTGCCGTTGTATTCGCCGATTGCACCGGCTGCTTTTTGAAATCCGGGATAAGGCAGATATGCACTTTCGGTCCATTCCCAACGACTGCCCCATTTGAATTGATGCTGCGCCGCTTCCCATTCAAACTCGGTCGGAAGTCTCAAACCTTTCCATTGTGCAAATGCAAATGCTTCATAATAAGCTATGTGAGACAAAGATTCATTTGGATTAATTTTCTTCAATCCGCCAAGTGTGTACTGAAACCATTCGCCACCTTCAAAATACCAGTACAACGGTTTTGAAATTTTCTCACGATTCAGCCACGCCCAGCCGTCCGAATGCCAAAGATTAAAATCCTGATATCCGCCTGAATCGATAAATTCTATGTATTCACCGTTGGTGACGAGTTTGTTTGAAATTTGGTAATTATTTAGCCAGACTTTGTGTCTTTTCAATTCATTGTCATAACAGAATTCATTCAAATTTTCATGACCGATTTCGTACAATCCTTCATCGATTTGAATCCATTTCTGATCAAAATTCTGAATCGGATTTTCAACAAAAGCATCATCATATATGGGAAATAACGGATTATTTCCGAGGATGTACTTGATATCGGTCAGCAGCAGTTCCTGATGCTGTTTTTCGTGATGGATACCGATTGTGAGCACTTTTTCAGCTTCATTCGGAACATCAATGGTAAACAGTTCTTCAATCTGATCAGTCACATGATGTCTATAATCATAGATATGATGGACGGTTGGCCTGGACAGATTCCCTCGCATTGGTCTGAGCCACATTTTGCCTATATTGTTGTAATAACTGTTGAACAGAAATGAGAAGTCGTTATGAAAAACCTGATAATTCTTTTTATATTTTTTCAGTATAAATTCCTCAAGAAACCAGGTTACATGCGCAAGATGCCATTTGGGCGGAGACACAAAATCAACCGGTTGAACCACATAATCCTCTATTTCAAGCGGTTTGCAAATTCTTTCTGAATCCTTTCTTGTTTCCAGAAAAAATGAAACCAAATTCTCAACTTTCGTTTGCATTTTGTTTTTATTTTCAATCTTTAAAGTTACGACATTTTAGGGGTTGTTGTTTTGATGATGAAGGAAAATCAGATTTAGGGTTCGTTCTTTAATCTAAATTTGGATTTTTCGGATTAAAATATTGAGTGAGAAATTGGAATACGACTAAGCCCAATTCTGTCAGGAAGAAATATCGAAAAAATTTATTTATAATTGAGAGTTAGAAAATTACGACTTAATTTTTTTACCGTTTTACAGAAAATGATACATATTAATTTGGTGATGAACCAATCCGTTGTTACTTTTGAGAAATATAGTTGTCGGAGAGTTGTTTCGCCAATTGTGATTAAAGAGGGTTAAATATGCGAAATTACTTTTATATGGTGGACAGAGAGTATTCTGAATGCATGATAAAAGAGGTTTCAATCGGCAGGAAATTGAAATAACTTTTGTGGATGAAAAGATCTCTGCTAATAATTTTTGTGTTTGTGCTCGGCCATATGGTCCTGGCCCAAGATGTCATTGACAAAAATTTGGAGCAGCCGATTAATGAAACAAAAACTGCATTTCATCAAAATAATCAGATAAACAATTCGGTTGGCGGGTTGATCTATGTTTCAAATCAAACACAAATCAATGTTTCGGGTTCTGCAATCATCAGCGGTCAAATCATTTATGAAGTTGAAAAAGCAGAAAAAGAAGAAAGTCATTTCATAAAACCAAAGAAAAAATCAAAAACCGTTAAAACAGCTGTCAAACCGGATGAAAAATCAAAAGACGATAACGAAGTTCATCAGGCAGAGCCGACTGAAAAAGAAAAGGTTCTTTTTGCAGATCTGACAGGAATACCCGGAAAAATCAAATTCTCAAATGATTATCAGCCCGATGCCATAGTTTCGCCTGCTCAATCCAGGGTCGGAATCAATCAGGAATATCAGACCGGTGTTGAAAATTCAAAATTTAATCAATCAATTAAAATTTTCTTTATTGAAGAAAATATCCAAAATTCATTTTATGAGCATTTCAGCATCAGGCCTCCGCCACTTCGGGTTTGAAATTCATGATTGAATTTCATCTTTTCATTGAAACCTAAATTTTACTATTTTAATCAAAACCTACATTTTAAATGAAACTAACTTTTCAAAATTTTTTAACTGTCTTTCTGCTTCTTTTTGTTTCGGCAGGAATATACGGGCAGGAAGGCTCCGGAAATTGGAAGCTTAGCGATACAGGCCGGCAGACATCTTTATTGGTGCCTTCATACACTACAGGCAATACCGGTTATGACACGCGGGGATTTATGATGCTTCCGTCAACCAGGTCAGGCCAAACAGCATACAACAATGCTTATAAACCGGGTCATCGTTTTTATGTATATCTGAAAGCGGGTGAAACAGTTTACTATTCGTTCAGACATGCCTCAGGAGGTGCACGCCCCTTTTCATGGTATTATGACAATACAGCAAACGGTGAAAACAACCGGTTTCCGGAAGAAATAACAGGAGCGCAAAGAACTCTGGTTACAGGAACGACCGGCAATAGCAGCACCAACGCCAATTTAACCCAGTTACAGACCACACAGGGGCCGAGCCCGCTTGCAGGCGGGACAAACGGTTATCAGATAAATTCCTCAAATGGCGGTTCTTTCACAAACGCCACCGGTGCAGGTCGTGCGTACTGGCTTGAATTTACAAGCGCCAACGCATTTGAAATTACAGATTGGGATGTTACCGTTGCAGACGGGAACAATGTACAACAAACCAGAAGGGTTTACAGTAAATACTGGAGTATGCAAAACGGACTGCCCTCTGCAGGTGAAAATACAAACCCGAATGCGTCCTCATTTCATAATAATTTCGGATTTTATGTACCGGTTGACAATGAGGGAACGCCACAGGATGACTATCTTGTGAAATCAATTAATTTCGGCGGATCAAATGCGGGTTATGTTGTGTTCTTTGCCAACTCAACCGGGCCTCGAAACAATCTGAATCTTGAAGAAAACAGAAAATCAATTACCGGAACTTCGAATCTATATCAGTATCCGCTGTTTGTGGCCGATCCGGATGAAAGTCTTTGGCCTTCTTCTTCAATCGCTGCTCCGCTTATCGATCTGGTATTTAAAAGAAAAGAACTACCCGAAACCGGCGCTGAAGGGCATTTGACAGTTTATATTGAATATCCCGCAAATGTTGAAATCCTGGTCGATCTGGACATGAACGGAGTCTTTAGCGGTACAGATGTCATCATTTCAAATTATTTCGAAACATCCGGCTATCATACGATTATTTGGAATGGAGAAGATTCAAACGGAGACGGAATCGCTTACGGACAGGAAATTCAATTTATCAGTTCGGTCGGTTTCTTCCCCGTACATTTTCCGGTATTTGATATGGAGCAAAGCAACGGAATGGTATTTGAAAATGTCAGACCCGGCACACCCGGACCCGAAACGATTTTCTGGGATCATTCCAATCTGAGTACCGGAACAACACCTGCAAACAGCTGGTCTCTGTTTACAGGACAACCTCTAATCAATACGGTAGGAATGACCAGTCCTGATACGAACAATAATCTTTGGAACAGATGGTATGGTACCGGCGACAACGGATTCGGCAACAGTCGTACCATCAATACCTGGACCGGAGCAAGCACCTACTATTCGATTACAGCAGTAAACTTTATTTATGATGAGGCTGATTTGGAAGTTACAAAAACAGTTGATCAGGATGAAGTGAATGTTGGCGAAAATGTCACTTTTACAATTACACATAGAAACCTTGGAATCAGTTGGGCAAAAGAAGTGGAAGCAGATGATGAGCTTCAGTCAGGATTGCAATATGTAAGTCATACTATTATTGACAACAATACAGATACAGATCCATACAATTCTGTTTATAATCCGGTGAGTGGTGTTTGGTCAATTGCAAGCGGAACCGACAGATTTATGCCGGGCGACAAACTGACGCTTGAGATCGTTGCGAAGGTTCTTGGCGACGGGCCGGTGACCAATACCGTCATCGTATCAAGACCTGATCCGGATCCAAACGATCCGCCTGCTATTGAGCCTGATCCCGATCAGAGCAACAATACTGCAACTGCGACAGTTACCGGCATGAATTCAGGTTCAATACTGGCAGTTCCCGATATCAATCAGACACCGGCAGGTGAATCCGTTAGCGGAAACATACTGACAAACGACAGCGGAAACGGTACACTCACAGTAACCGGTGCAACTTATCTGGATGAAAATGGTGATGAACAACCCCTTATACAGGGAACAGCAACCGAATTTTATGATGAACTCGGAAACAAAGCAGGTACTTTGACTTTGAATTCTGACGGTTCATACATCTTTATTCCAGAACCGGGCTACAGCGGAAATGTTCCGATTTCATATACTGCAGTGGACAGCGATGGAGCAACCGGTAACTCAACCCTGATTATCAGAGTAGTTGACGATTTGAAACCAAACGGAAATAACCCGCCGATTGCAAATGACGATACTGCATTTACAATTATGGATGTAATAATCGATGAACAGGCTACAATTCTAAACAATGATTCAGACCCGGACGGAGATCCTATCAGAGTCAGCGAAATTCAGGTTTATCAGTCAGACGGAACTTTATTGACCAGAAATATCAGCTCGGGCGGCGACAGCGGAAATGTTGATGTTTATGATGAAATCGGAAATTATTACGGACAATTGGTTATGTATTCAACCGGATATTTCTATTATAATCCTGCTTTAGGGTTCATCGGTGAAGTAGCTCCGATTCATTATACGATAGTTGATGACCGCGGCGGATCTGATTCCGCTTTCCTTAATATAACTGTAATCGGAAACGATGGAACCAATCATACTTTTGCAAACGATGATGCAAATTCTGCACCTCAGGGTGAAACCATGAACGGTAATGTACTGTTCAATGACACAGATCCGGAAGGTGATACCCAAAGTGTAACTGCAATCGTTATCAACGGTGTCAGCTATCCGGTAGATCAAGGTGGATCCGATACAATTGTTACCACTTCCGAAGGCACATTTACAATTGACAGCGACGGAAACTATACTTTTGTTCCGGATCCTGATTTCACGGGAACACTGGTGATTGAAATGACTGTATGTGACAGCCGGGCTGTGCCTGATACAGCTTGTGCCAATTCAAGTCTGTATCTGACCTCACTGCCGTTTGACAGTCTGAGTATGCACGCGGTATTGGATATCAACCAGACCCAAATGGATGTTCCGGTTAACGGAAATGTACTGACCAATGATTTTGGAGCCGGTCTGACAGTTACGGGTGCCACTTATCTGGATGCATCTGGAAATGAACAGCCGCTGACATTGGGAACTGCAATCGAAATTTATGATCAAAACGGAAACAAAGCAGGTACAATGACTCTGAATGTTGACGGTTCATATACTTTTGTTCCGGAAGAAGGCTATATTGGTGATGTTCCTGTTTCGTACACAGTTGAAAACGAAGACGGATTATCTGCAGAAGCGCCACTGACCATTCAGGTGATTCAGCCTTTGAATCCTGAAGAAAACGACCCGCCGATTGCACATGACGATACAGCTTATACACTGGAAGGAACGCCCGTAGGCGGAAACGTTACAAACAATGATTCTGACCCTGACGGTGACAATTCAAATCTGAGAGTAACCGAAATTGTTTTACTTGACAGCACCGGTGCTCCTTATTCTGTTCCGGTTCCTGTCGGTGGTGATACCGGTTATTTGGATGTCTATGGCGAAGACCCGTTGAATCCCGGTACTTTTATCGTAATCGGAACATTCTCAATGGCCGATACCGGAGGATTTTTGTTTACACCAACGGCCGGATATACAGGTGAAGCACCGCCGATCAGCTATACAGTTACAGACGGAAATTATGAGTATGCTACTGCAGAACTCTATATTACGGTTCTTGAAATCGACGGAAACAATTACACCTTTGCAAATGACGATTCAAATTCCGGAATTCAGGGAGAAACCATGGATGGAAACGTATTGGATAATGATTCAGACCCCGAAGGAAATACCCAAACTGTCAGTTCAATCGTAATCAACGGAACTGCTTATCCGGTAAACCCTGACGGTTCACTGACAATCGTTACCACATCCGAAGGAACATTTACAATCGATAAGGACGGAAATTACACCTTTGAACCGGATCCTGAATTCATAGGAACGCTGGTGGTTGAAATCAATGTATGCGACGATGCAGATCCGCAGGCCTGCGATACTTCTACTCTGTATCTGACTTCATTGAGCAATGAATTGACCTGTTATGAAAATGTAAACGGTTCAGATTTCAGCTGGAGCTATCCTTCAGGAACTCCAAGTCCGGTAGTTGAAACATTTACACAACCCGGAACCAACGGAGGCTATGTTCTCGATATAATTAAATTGGACAACTCATTCAATATGAACATCAACGGGACTCTACTGGCAACTCAGGAAATTGAATTTCAGGAAGAGGAAACATTGGGTCAGAATATTCGTTTTGTTGACGGCACCATTTGGGAACAGGGAGGAATTCCTGCCATTTGGGAAATGACCGGAACGCCTGAACATCCGATTGTCAGAGTTGTAATTGACAAAAACGGAAATGTGACCATGTACGGCAGCAAGTCTTCAGGCGGCGCTTTGATGAAACTTGAACTTTTCAACGGAAATGCCTTCAATACTGTCAACTGGAACCATACAACAGACAATACGGTTGAGGTAACTCAAACCGTGGTTGGTCAAACAGAGATGGAAGGAACAGGTTATGGCAGAAACATCATTGACTGTCCATGCTTCAAGCCGGGTGTATTTGCAGCCGGTGCAGGACTGCCAACCAATGTGGGTATCTCCTCACTGAGAATCGACAATTCTGACGGATGGCCACAAGTGAGACAGGGAGGTTGGATTGCTCTGGAAGCCAAATCAAAAGGCTTTGTTCCAAACCGACTGACTGCAGGACAGATCGCTTTAATCCCTTCTGCAGAGCTGGTTGTAGGAATGATGGTTTACAACATCACCGAAGACTGTCTTCAAATCAATGTCGACGGTACGGTTTCCGGATGGAAATGCTTCAGCCAACAAAGTTGTCTTGATTAATGTTTAACGCCAAATCAAATTGAAATGAAAAAAACAATCATAACATCAATAATCGCAATCTTTGGTCTGGGGCTTTCTCAGGCTCAGATTGCAATCGGAAAAGACAATGTGTCTTCTCCGTCAGTGAGCATCGAATTTGCAGACGACCAGGCAAGAGGAATCATCCTGCCGTGGGTTGACGATACCGCGTCTGTGACCGATGCAGTGGACGGAACAATGGTTTATGACGTGAGCGATCATAAAATCAAAGTAAAATACCAGTCCGACTGGTTTGATTTGTCGATTGACGAAACCGGAACCACAGTTGAACCGATTTCAGGCACTGACGGATACGATATTCAGAATGAACTGAATGAAATCCTGACCGCCAAAGTTGGAATCGGAACCAACACCACAACAGCCGGTCTGCTGGTTTTGGAAGATACCGACAAAGCGATGGTGTTGCCAAAGGTAACTGACACCGATGAGATCATCAACCCGACACCCGGAATGATGGTGTTCGTCACCTCAGAAAATCTGTTGGCAGTATTCAACGGTAGCGTATGGACTTTCTGGAAAGCCGAAAACTAAAAGAATGAAAAGTCTTAATTAAATACCATAAAAGCTGCCCTCGGGTTTTCCGTTTGCAGCTTTTATTTTTTTTTATAATTTAGGATGCTTAATTTCAATAAGTTAATTAAATTTACAAATCCCTTCAAAAGGGATAATCTTATTGTATCGTTTTATCGAAAATGATGAAACAATATTTTTGGGTTTGGGTTAATTAAAATTAAATTGGCTTTAATTAAAATTTAAAGCCCGAAATCTGGGGGGTTGGGTAATGAAAAAAATAGATTTGAATAAATTAAAAGGGAAGACAAAAAAGGAAATCATCGAGGAAATGGGTCACGAATTCAATTATTTTCCTCACAACATCTGGACTTATCTGGTCGGAAAAAACTGGTTTGGAAGAAAAAAATACATCATCCTGAAGTTCAAAGATGAAATGGTTTGCGAAGCTGTTTACAAAAACAGCTTTAAAAAAATCGGCAGCACCGAATGACTTTCGAAGCTGTCCGATGAATTATTAAAACGGTCTCAACTCCCTATTTTACTATCGCATCATAAAGCTTTTGGCTGATGTTTTCTCTGACTTTTTGGCTTTGAAGTTTTTTGTTGTTGACATCAGGGTTGATCCGATTGGTCAAAATCACAAATACAAGTCGATTGTCGGGATCATTCCAGACCATCGTTCCGGTAAAACCGAAATGTCCATAGCTGTTTGCAGAAGGTCCGTTTTTTAACGGGCTCTGGATTTTGTCAAAACCTGCTCCTCTCCTGCCGCCGCTGAATTGTGTTTTTGTAAATTCAGAAATGGTTTCGGGTTTGACAAAGGTCACACCGCCATAACTGCCGCCGTTCATATACATCTGCATCAGTTTGGCAATGTCTTCTGCATTTGAAAACAAACCCGCATGACCGGCAACTCCGCCCATCATCGCAGCGCCTTCATCCTGAACAAAACCCTGCAACAGCTGATTTCTGTACAATTTGTCATTTGCAGTCGGAATGATTTGGTCTAACTTGAATTTTTTTCTGGGCAGATAAGTGGTGGTCCACATATTCATCGGTTTGTAGATCTTTGAATCGACAAGTGAATCAAGTGCGATTTTGTGATTATCTTCCAGATATTTCTGAAAAAAATAATAGCCCAAATCGCTGTATTCATAAGTCTTTTTACCCAATGGCGCATACAGTATGTCGGTCATGATGGTGTCTTTGATTGAACCGATAATATATATGTTGTCGGTCACTTTGATTGGATGTTCTTCATCCTGTTTTCTTGAATAATAATCGAGATACAGTCTTGCATTCTGCACATTGACCGATTCTTTGTAAAAACCGATCCAGGGCGGCAAACCCGACTGATGCGCCAAAATTTCTCTCAATTTCAGATTTCCTTTGTCTGTTTTTGAACTTTCGGGAATGATGGTTGAAAGATTCTGATCCAGATTAATTTTTCCCTCATCCACTTCCTCCATCAGCAGCGGAATGGTTGCAGTAACTTTGGTGACCGAAGCCAAATCGTACAAATCATTTTTTGAAACTTTTTCAAATTTCTGATGATTTTTATAACCCAATGCTTTGTCATAGATGATCCTGCCGTCCTTTGCTGCCACTATCTGCATTCCGGGTGTTGCATTGGTATTGATCGCATCCCAGGCAAGATCGTCTATCTGACTGATCAGCACCGGGTTCATTCCTACTGCCGCTGGTCTTGCAAATCCAAGTCTGCCCAATGAATTGGTTTTGATTGATGTTCCGAATTTTAAATTTGAATTTACATCCACAGGCAGTCTTCCTTTGATTTCAGTTGCACCAAACAATGCTCCTGCCGCAATGTCATGGGTGTCTTTCAGATTCTGATACATCACAAGAACTGATTTTGTATTTGATATATCCAAATCAATCAATCCGTATGGACTTCCAAACAAAACCAAAACCGTTTGATTTTGATCGGATATGGCTTTGATCAGCTGTTTTGAATTTCCTGAAATTTTATAACTTTTGTATGCAGTTTCATTTGATTTGTGCACACCGATGATTACATAATCGTAATCTTTCAGTTTTGAAACATCTGCTTTTGTTTTGATTTTGATTTCATCAGTCGGAACATGAAAATTCAGTGATTCGTTAAAATCTCCGGATTCTGCTTCTTCAAGCGGAACATATGCAAATTTCAAATCTGAAAGTTTTTCAAATGGAATCAGATTGTTTTCATTTTTCACCAAAGTCATTGCATTTTCATAAAGACTGTATATGGTTTGAGAATATTTGACTTTGTTCAGATCATCCATCAGATTTTTTGTTTCAATCGGTTTCGGATTGTTCAGACCGACCAGATATTTTGCCATCAGTATCTTTTTGACGCTTTCTTCAAGTCTTTCTTCTGTAATTTCTCCGGAACTGATTTTCTCAATGATTTTTTGTTTTGCGGTTTTCACATTTTGACTGAAAAGCAAAATATCATTTCCTGCCTCAAAAGCCAGCAAATCGACCACACCAGGCGGATATGCACTTGCGACGCCTGCCATATTCAGCGCATCTGTGATGACCAGTCCTTTGAAATGCATTTCATTCTTCAGCAGGTCGGTTATGATTTTCTTTGAAATCGAAGCCGGCAGTCCGCTTGCATCCAGCGCCGGCACATTCAAATGAGCAACCATTACCGCAGCCGCGTTTGCATCGATCAGATTCTGAAAAGACGCAAGTTCAACCGATTTCAAACGCTGCAGATCATGTGGAACCACCGGTGTGGTTTTGTGCGAATCCTGACTGGTATCTCCGTGTCCCGGGAAATGTTTGGCAGATGCGAGCACATTCATTTCCCTCATCCCGTTCATATAAGCGATTCCTTTTGCCGATACATTTTCCACATCTGAACCATAAGATCGGTTGCCGATAATCGGATTTTTAGGATTGGTATTGATGTCACAGTCCGGTGCGAAATTAAAATGAACACCCAGTCTTGCAACCTGCTCGCCTATGTTGTTTCCCATCTGTCTGACCAAATCGTTGTCGGTAACCGCACCTACAGTTATCGCCCACGGAAATCTTTCCACATCTTTGATTCGCATGGCAAGTCCCCATTCTGCATCCATACCGATCAGCAGCGGGATTTTCGCTGATTTGTTGTAACGGTTGGTCAGTTCGGCCTGATGAACTGCTAAATCCTGCATAAAAATCAGTCCGCCAATGGATTCATTTTTCACCAGATTCTCAATCTCGTTTTCATGTGCAGCATCCCGATTTGAATAAGCAGCAACCACAAACAGCTGACCCACTTTTTCATCGAGTGTCATTCCATTGTATTTTTCATTTACCCATTTGAATTGCTGCACCGTATCATTTGAATAAAGCGGTGAAATTTGCTGTGCAAAGCCAAAATTGAGCATGAATCCGAAAAGAAAAAATGACAAATTCTTCATAAAAATTAATTTGAAGCCAATTAAAGCAGTTTTTTTCAAAGAGAAAAATTTATGTCAATGATAATGAAATTTGACCGAAATCAAAATCCAACAATCGATTATGTTTCAGAATATATAGAAAAATTCGATTTTTGTTTTTTGAAATTTGAATTTAAAAATATTTAATTTTATAGAATTAAACAAAATTGATATGTCAAAACTCAAGCTCCGTGAGGAAAAGAATTGTTTGAACTGCGGCACCGAAGTAACCGACAGATTCTGTCCGCACTGCGGTCAGGAAAACATCATCAACCGGCCTTCGTTCAGTTATCTGTTCAAAGAATTTTTTAACAGTCTTGTTCATTTTGACGGTCATTTTTGGACCACCATCAGGGTTTTGCTGTTCAAACCGGGTTTTCTGGTCAATAATTATTTGGAAGGCAGGCGAAAATCTTTTGTTCCGCCTGTCAAACTCTATATTTTTGTCAGTCTTGTTGCTTTTCTTCTGCCCGGACTTCCAAGCGGTTCGGCCGAATCAAATGACAATAAGGGATATACGTTAAAGATTGGTGATGACTCAGATCAGGATACGGCTGAACAAATTGATCCAAAAGACATAGAATCGCTTGCTATACTCGATTCGATTCAAAATGCGCTGCCCGACGACAAAAAGATTGATCCCAAAACAATTGAGTACATCAACGAAAGAATAAGTCATCCTGAAAAAAAGGATTCGCTTGATAAGGTATTTGCCGAATATGCAAAAGGCTTTAATGCTTCAAAAAGTTTGATTTATTTTGAAAATTATCCCGAATACCGGGCGGCAAAAACAATTCGTGAGTTTGATTCGATTCACAACAGTCTTCCAAAATCAAAAAAGATGGGCTGGTTGTTGCGGCCGTTTTACAAAAAAGGAATCGAGCTGAATGAAAATCATGAAATGACAAATGATGAATTTGCAAAGAAATTTGAAGAATCGTTTGTTCATAATTTCCCAAGGGTATTGATTTTTTATCTGCCGATTTTTGCTTTCGTGCTGTGGTTTTTTCACGGAAAAAAGAAATGGCGATTTTATGACCACGGAATTTTCACACTCTATTTCTTTTCGTTTCTGCTATTGCTGATTTCACTTTGGGTATTGATTGACAGACTGTTTTCAATCCCTGTAATATGGTTTCCGGGTTTTGGAAAAGTTACGGATATTGTAACATCTCTGCTGGTGGTCACCTGCATTTTGTATTCGATATTCTATTTTTTCAGATCGCACAGCCGAATTTACAAAGAATCTAAACCGGTTTCCAGACTCAAGGCATTGATGATCTTTTCGGTCAATATCTGGTTGTTTTTCATTATACTGCTCGGATTTACGGTTCTCACTTTTTTGATGATGTAAATATTTTTATTCGATTTGTGCACTGAAATCCAACAGCAGATCGGGTTTGTCGGTGGTTACAAAATCAATTCCCATTTCAGCGAGTTCAAAAAATTCTTTGACATCGTTCACCGTCCAGCAACCGGTTCTGAGCCCGAGATTTGTTGATTCAGAAATCCAGTCAGGGTTTTGTTTCCATATTTTGAATTCATAATTCAATCCATCCAGACCGAATTCACTGACTTCTTTTGGCGACAGATCTCCGCCAAGATAACTGACAGTCGCAGATTCGGACCATTCTTTGATCAGTCTGCAGATATTCAGACTGAATGAGATGTATTCAAGACGGTCCAGTATTCTCAGTTTTTCGATCAGATAAATCACACTTTGAAAAAGGCTGAATTCTTCTTCAATGCTGTAAATGTCTTTGATTTCCATAACCAGTCTGTGTGATGGAACCTTCATTCCGTAGGTCAGATAATTTTCAAGCGTCGGCAGAAAACCGTGTCCGGCGGTTTTGAAGGCAGAAAACAGAATTCTGAATTCAGATTTTGAAATTTCATTACCTTCCAAAAATTCATCATGATAAATCAGCGGAACTCCGTCTTTGCTCATTCTGACATCAAATTCGCTTCCGTAGATATTGATCTGCTGTGCCTGTTTGAGTGCTTTGATCGTATTTTCAACACAATCGCCAGTATTCCAATAACCGCGGTGTGCTATGATTTTTGGGATTTTCATCTGAAAAAAAATAAAAGAAAACGGTTTATCCGAAAACCTCTTATTGATTCATTGATTTTACTGACCCAAAATCCATGCAAAAATCAACGGTGCAACGATGGTCGCATCTGATTCAACAATGAATTTGGGTGTATCCACATCAAGTTTTCCCCAGGTAATTTTTTCGTTTGGAACTGCACCCGAATAAGATCCGTATGAAGTGGTAGAATCAGAAATCTGACAGAAATAGGCCCAGAAAGGAACATCTTCCCATTCCAAATCCTGATACATCAGCGGCACCACACAGATTGGAAAATCACCTGCAATACCGCCTCCGATCTGAAAAAACCCGACTCCTTTTCCACCCGAGTTGGCTCTGTACCATTCGGTCAGATAAATCATATATTCAATTCCGGTTTTGACGGTCGAAGCTTTCAGATTTCCTTTGATCACATTTGAAGCGAATATATTTCCGGTCGTCGAATCTTCCCAGCCGGGTACCACGATCGGCAGATTTTTTTCGGCGGCTGCAATGATCCACGAATCTTTCCGGTCAATTTCATAATACTGTTCCAACACACCTGAATTAACCACCTGATAAAGGAATTCGTGCGGAAAATATCTTTCGCCTTTTTGTTCGGCGGCCTGCCATACATCTTCCAAATGTTTCTGAAGACGTCGAAAAGCTTCTTCTTCGGGAATGCAGGTATCGGTCACCCGGTTGTAATGACTGTCAACCAGTTCTTTTTCCTGTTCGGGTGTCAGATCGCGATAATTCGGAACTCTTTTGTAATGCGAATGGGCAACCAGATTCATCACATCTTCTTCAAGATTTGCACCGGTGCACGAAATGATATCTACTTTTCCCTGTCGAATCATTTCTGCAAGCGAAATTCCAAGTTCGGCGGTACTCATTGCACCCGCCATTGAAATCAGCATTTTCCCGCCATCGTTCAAATGTGCTTCATATCCTTTTGCAGCATCCATCAGCGCGGCTGCATTGAAATGTCTGTAATTGTGTTCTATAAACTGACTGATTGGTCCTTTGGTCATTTTGATTCTATATTTTCTGTTAGATTCTTTTTGTTTTTTACACTTTTGTGATAATTGTTGTAACCCAATATATCGAGAACATCCATATAGGTCTGTTCTTCGGAAAACACTTCCACATTTTTGTCTTGGTCAATTAGCAGATATTTGGGCTGTGGCATCAGACAGTGGTGAACACCACCAAATCCGCTGACATTGTCCTGATAGGCACCGGTGTTGAAAAAACCGATATACAATGGTTTATTCGGGTTGAATTTGGGCAGATAAATCGCATTGACATGCTGTTCTGAATTGTAATAATCGTCGCTGTCACAGGTGAGCCCGCCGAGCAGTACTCTTTCGTAACGATCCATCCACCGGTTGATCGGGAACAGCACAAATCGCTTGCTGATCGCCCATGCATCAGGCAGTGTGGTCATGAACGAAGAATCGATCATATTCCAGGATTCACGGTCGTTTTGCTTTTTCTGCTGCTGAATTTTATAAAGAACCGCACCGCTCTCGCCTACCGTAAACGAACCGAATTCGGTGAAAATATGAGGAACCGGAACTTCCCAGTCATCGCAGATGATTTTGATCTGATTCAGTATTTCCTCGATCATATAGGCATAATCAAATTCAAAACCGGGTGAATTCTTCACCGGAAAACCGCCGCCAATGTTCAGCGAATCCAATGACGGACAAACCGCTTTGAGTTTTACATAAACCTGAAGACATTTGTTCAATTCGTTCCAGTAATATGAATTGTCCTTGATGCCGGTATTGATAAAGAAATGGAGCATCTTGAGCTTTGCTCTTTTTTCATCTTTGATCTGATTCACATAAAATGGAACGATGTCCTTGTATCCGATTCCGAGTCTGGAAGTGTAAAATTCAAATTTTGGTTCTTCTTCTGATGCAATTCTGATTCCGATTTCAAAATTCTTGTCGGTCGCATCGAGCAGCAGCTGAAGTTCTTCGTAATTGTCAAGAATCGGAATTACTTTTTTGTGACCGTTGTTGATCAGTCTGCCAATATTGTCAATGTACTGACCTCTTTTGAAACCGTTGCAAATCACATAATTATCGGTTGTCAGCAGTCCTTCCTGCATCAGATTTTCGATGATGTTGATATCATAAGCAGACGAAGTTTCGATATGGATATCGTTTTTCAATGCTTCCTCAAGCACATGGTGAAAATGAGAGCTTTTGGTACAATAGCAATAATGGTATTTGCCTTTGTAACCGACATTCTTTCTCGCATTTGCAAACCAGGTTTTTGATTTCTGGATATTTTCTGAAATTTTTGGCAGATAGGTCAGCTTCAACGGTGTTCCGTGTTCCTCAATCAGTTTCATCAGATCGATTCCGTGAAATTGGAGATTTCCGTCCTGAAGTGTAAATTCCTCCTGTGGAAAATAAAAAGATTGTTCAATAAGGTCTAAATATCTTGTGTTCATTTTTGTAAAAAATTAAAAGTTAAAAAAATAGCGTCAAATCGATAAAAAACTTTCTTTAAACCTTTAATGAACACCTGAACTTACGAATGATCCAGTCAATCGGACTGAAATGATTCAAAAGAAAAACATTCAACTCAAACAATTGATTTTTAATTCAACAAATTTTTTAAAAAATAGAGAGCAAAGTTAGTGAAAAAATCAGTTCCGAAAGTTAAAATCATCGATTAATCCCCAATCTCGTTTCGATTTTCCAATCAGCCAAATTTCGGGATTGTTTTGGAAGCTGTGAAATTTCTATTATTTTTGATTCAAATTAAAAAACAATGAAATCCGGAATACTGACTGTAATCCTAATTTTGTTTTCATCTTCAGCATACTGTCAGCAGGCATTCAGTCTGTACCGACCGGATGCCGATGCCAAAAAAGAAATCAGTGAGGCAGTGCAAAGAGCAAAATCAGAAAACAAAAATGTTTTTATCGGTATCGGCGGCAACTGGTGCGGCTGGTGCAAACTGTTCAACGATCTGGTAACTGGCGATGAGGAAATCAAAGATTATATGAACAATAACTTTGTGACGGTTCACGTCAATTACAGCAAAGAAAACAAAAACGAGGAGGTACTCTCTCAACTGGAATATCCGCAGCGTTTCGGATTTCCGGTTTTTGTCATCCTGGATGCTGATGGAAAACGGATTCATACCCAGAATTCGGGTTATCTCGAAGAGGGAAACGGGCACAGCAAAAAGAAAGTACTGGAATTTCTTCAAAACTGGTCGCCTGAAGCGCTGAATCCAAATAATTAAAACAGGAATTGAACGGAATAGGTTGATGGAATTGAAAAACGACAAACTGGAGACATGTATTACAACTTTTTAAATATTTTACTCCTGATCGGAGCAGTTCAGGGATTGCTGTTTACTGTCATTATTTCATCTTCAAAAAAATTCAAATCAAAAAGCAACCTTTTTCTGGGTTTGTTGATTCTCGGTTTTTCGCTCAATAATCTTCAGTATTATTTTCTGATGGCTGATCTGATCAGCCACAAAACTTTTTTCAACCTGATCTATCTTCCGTACGCTTCGGTTAATATGGTGTTTTATTATTTTTATGTGAAAACATTTTTGTATCCGAACAGTAAAATCACGCCCAAAGAAAAACTGCTGTTTGCTCCTTTTTTGTTCTTCTTTACATTGGTAATTGTGTACAAAGGAGTCAACGCATTTGGAACGATGAGCGACGGTTTTGAGCGATTCTTTTTCGATCTTCTGTTTTTTCACGAAGTCTTCAGTCTGATTTTTTCACTCGGACTGCTCTACATCACATTTAAGATCATAAGCGATTATCAGAAAGAATTAAGAATCGGGAATTCGGGACAGATCAACCGGAATTTGAGCTGGCTAATCATTCTCTCATATATCGGTTTTGGGCTCTGTCTCCTTTGGCTGCTGGCTTTGGTGGTTGAACTTTGGGGCACCTCTGATTCGAATCTGTTTTATTATACGCTTTGGATCGGTATGTCGTTTACCATATACATCCTTGGCCATATCGGTTTGTACAAATTCGGGATTCTGGAAGAACAAAAAGAGATCAAATCAAAAAGAATGAAATCAGCTGTTAAAGTTGAAAGAATCAAAGCTTTCAAAACCGGAAACGACAATCTGGACAAATTCAGAAACTTTATAATGGTTGAAAAGAATTATCTCAACAGCAATCTTTCGCTTGATGTGGTTGCAGACCATCTGAAGCTGAACAAAAGCTATCTGTCGAGAATTATAAATTCGGAGCTAAGTGAAAATTTCACCGATTACGTCAACAGACTCAGAGTTGAGGAAGCAAAAAAATATCTGGAAGATTCTGATTATTCAAACTATACACTGCATGCCATCGGGCTGGAAGTCGGTTTTAATTCAAAAAGCGCCTTCAATTCTGCGTTTAAAAAATTCACTTCGCAAACGCCAAATGAATACAAAAAGAAGAATCTGACCGAACCTGAAACTTTTTGACAAATTAATTCATCAAATTATTCAAAAAAATATTCTCATTATCTGATTGATTATGTGATAAATGCATAAGATTACTTGTTTTTTTGATAAAATAATCGCCAAAATCGTCAAAAATCACGCAACCCTTAAAGTTATTTGGCATCAATTAATCAAAACCGCTCGCCATGCAAAAACTTATTTTCATTTTCTTCTACTGCTTTCTGGTTTTCTTCCTGATTTGTGAAAACTTTTTTGATTCAAAAAAAGGAAATTTCATCAGTGATTTCCTGGATTAAAATTCACTCACATAGTGCAGTTTTACGGAAGGATATTTTTCAAGGCTCATCTGAATCGTAAAGGATGAATCGGCCAAAAATACAAGTTGGTCAAATTTGTCTCTCGCCAGATATTTCTGTTTGATTCTTTTGAATTCCTTAAACTCTTCTGATTTTTCATCTTCGGCTTGCACCCAGCAGGCCTTGTAAACCGGAAAATTTTCATATTTCACCTTTGCGCCGTATTCGTGTTCCAAACGGTATTGGATGACTTCATACTGGAGTGCGCCGACTGTTCCGATTATTTTTCGGTTGTTGTATTCAAGTGTAAACAGCTGCGCCACACCTTCATCCATCAACTGGTCAATTCCTTTTTCAAGCTGTTTTGCCTTCATCGGATCTGCATTGTTGACATATCTGAAAAACTCGGGCGAAAAGGACGGAATTCCTTTGAAAGACATGTTCTCGCCTTCGGTCAGCGTATCGCCGATCCTGAAATTTCCGGTATCGTGCAAACCGATGATGTCACCCGCATAGCTTTCTTCAACCACTTCTTTTTTATCTGCAAAAAATGCATTCGGACTGCTGAATTTCATCTGTCTGCCGGCTCTGACATGCAGATAGTTTTTGTTTCTTTCAAACCTCCCCGAAACCACTTTGACAAATGCAATTCTGTCTCTGTGCTTGGGATCCATATTGGCATGAATCTTAAAAACAAAACCGCTGAATTTGTTTTCATTCGGAAGAACAGCTCTGAAATTTGTTTCCTTTGGCTGAGGCTCAGGTGCAATATCGACAAATGCGTCCAAAAGTTCTCTGACACCGAAATTGTTCAGTGCTGAACCAAAAAATATGGGCTGCAGATTGCAGTTCAGATATTCTTCTCTTGAAAATTCAGGATAAACCTCATTGACAATATTGATTTCTTCTCTGAGATTTTCGGCATAATTTGATCCGATGATTTCCTCAAGATCCGGATGATTCAGATCACTGAAAGAAACCGGTTCTGAAATCCTTTGCTTGTTGTCCGACGAAAAAAGACCTATATTTTTTTGACGGATATCAAAAATTCCTTTGAAAGTTGAACCGATACCGATTGGCCAGCTCAGCGGACTCACCCTCAAACCGAGTTTCAGCTCGATTTCATCCATCAGATCAAAAGCATCTTTTCCTTCGCGGTCCATCTTGTTGACAAAAACCAGCATCGGGATATTCCTCATCCGACAGACTTCAACCAGTTTTTCGGTCTGCTCCTCCACTCCTTTTGCCACGTCCACAACCACGATTACAGAATCAACAGCGGTCAGCGTTCTGAATGTATCTTCAGCAAAATCCTTGTGACCGGGCGTGTC